>Ga0233431_1003516_pt1 | contig 18649 bp, 14 predicted proteins | sample SI_118_April2016_FD_179867 | JGI IMG/M metagenome (GOLD analysis project Ga0233431, IMG submission 179867) | Seawater microbial communities from Saanich Inlet, British Columbia, Canada - SI_118_April2016_200_MG | ecosystem: Environmental > Aquatic > Marine > Inlet | place: Canada: British... | reverse complement strand
TCTTATTAAAATTCCGCAATCAGTTCCAGAAGAGTGTAAGGGGCTTGGGGGAAAAGAATGGGGAGATTGTATTAATAATTTAGCTATAGAAAAAAATAGCCCATCAATATGTAAAAAATCAATGTATTATAATGACTGTTATTATAACTTGGCAATTTTGAATAGAGATATCTCAATATGCAAAAAAATGGATGAAGGTTTCCAAATAAAATGTTATGGTGCAGTTGAAAATAGTGTTAATTATTGTAATCAAAATTATCAAGGAGATGAGAAAAATATTTGTCTATTTGGGATTGCGGATGGTAATTTAGATGCTTCTGCATGCCTTAATATAGGGAGTAGAAACTTCATATTAAATTGTATTGAATTAATAAAAGATAAAAAACAAGAGGCTAGTATCTGCGAGGAAATTAGGAAAATAGATACAAGCATTATGGAAGATTTAGACCTTGAAGAAGCAATAGATCAATGTAAAAGCGATGAATATTAATTATTTAAATCTACTTCTAATTTAAGAATAAATCTTATCCCTTTCATGCTTACCTACCTTATTCTTTTTACCCTTGCCTCTAAATTCCTTAAACCGAATCCCAACATAAATAAGGGTTGCAGATAAGATTCCTGCAGAGTCTGTTAATATGTCTGATATTGCGAAAGACCTGGTAGGAACAAATAATTGATGTATCTCGTCGCTAATTGCATAAATGAGTGCTAAAATTATTGTTATGAGGATTAATTTTTTATTTTCTCCCTTTGTTGTTGAAATTAAGAGAAATGCTGAAAGAAAGAAAAATGAATAAAAATGATATGCAATCGATTTCCAAGGAAAGGTTACTTTTCCTGGAGGAAACGATAAAGAAGAGACATAATAGATAATAATTGCAATTAAGATTACAATTATCCAAGATATTTTATTATGTTTTTCAAACCAATTTATTACCATTTTTAATATATGAAAATGAGAATCATAAGGTTTAAAAGCATTATTCTATCGGAATATACATGGAACAACAACAAATTATGCAAATTCAAATGATGGAGCAAGAAGCTCAACAATTGAATCAACAGCTACAGATGATTGAACAAAGCGTTGTAGAAATGCAAGACTTAGAATTAAGTTTAGTAGATCTTGAAAAAGATGAAAGTAAAGATATTCTTGCTAATCTTGGAAAGGGAATTTATATTCCTGTTGAAATTAAAGATAAAAAATTAATTGTTGAAGTAGGTAAGAAAAATTTCGTTAAGAAAACTATTCCGGAAACTAAAGATCTTATTACAGAACAATTAACAAAATTAGTTGCTGCAAAGTCTCAAACATTAGAAAGATTAGAAAGTTTACAAAAAGAAATTCAACAAATAATGACTCGTATTCAACAAAGTGAAAAAAATGTTGAAGTTGATAAAAAAGAATAGTTATTTCTTCTTAATTTTAAATTTGGTTATTAAATTAAAATAAATTTTTAAACCAATCAATAATTCTTGCAAAAGGGCTTAAGCTTGATAGCCCTCCTTCCTCTGCACCTGAAGTAATAAACACCTTAGGTTCTACAATTGATTCTGGGATCATTACAGTAACACTTGCAGGTGAACCAGAAGGACTATTATATTCAATATTATTCCCATATGTGTCTATGTATGTATATCTTGTATAATCATTAGGATCTGCAATCCACTTATGAAAATCTCCTCCTGAATAAGAGGTAGCAATCTCTCCCAAGGAATTATTTAAAAATGAAGCAACAAAGATTTTATCAGGAGTTGTGACCTTATATTCGTCACCATCCCTAGTTGTGTCATCTATAATTAATTCAACAGTTATTGGGTCTGTATTAGACCATGCATTTGAATCTGTCAATTTAACAAGAGCATTATGTTTTGTTCTAACATAATTAGATATACTCGCCCCATTAGTAGTTTGGTAATTTTGAGGACTATCTAAAATGATGTTGAAATCATTAACATTAGAAGGTGTTGTGTTTTTAAATATAAATGAAGCCCCTCCTAACTTAAGGATACAGATACCTTGACTAGATAGAGATACCTCTTTATCTGGATCTACCCCTAGAACATTAAAATTACATTTAGGGTCTGTTTCAAATGCCTTATCTGCTCCCTTATATTGAACTACAAAACTTCTTGCATCATTCCCCGCAATTACAGGATTTGCAGTATTTAAAATAAAATAATCATTCTTAGTAATCTTCCTACTAGTGTTTAAAATTAGATTATATCCTTCTTTTTCTCCTGTAAAAATACCAGACCAATTAACATAAACTAAAGGTAGATTTATTAAATCCCCATTATAATTAAGAAAGCTTAACCTCATTTTATTGTCTGTTGCCTTGTTAATAGAAAATTCCTCGTATTCTACATCTTCTAAACCTGAAAATAAAATATCCCAATTTTGAGTAATTAAAACTTCAGGTTCATCTAAATCTGCAGCCTCGCTTAATTTACCATTAATAGGGACATATAAATCATCTTCTGCAGTCATAATAATTGCAATTTGAGAGATAGATACTTCATTGTATAACTTTGAAGAGGTAATTATTACATTCGCATTGTTTATTATTTCCCCATTAACAACCATAGACATTCCACCATTTAATTGAATTATGTCTGCACCATTTATTAGTGTTAAATTAATTTTATTTGAATCAATTGTTGCATTTGTAATTGTATATGTTTTACCAATCATAGTGATAGATTTTCCTTCAATGTCCTCTAGATTATTTGTAGGAGTTATATCTGATAGAAGATTTGTAGTAAAATCCATTGAATATTTTGCAATGATATCTCCACTTGTAATCTTATAAAATAATCCTATATTTTCGTCGTTATCTTCTTGATAAAAGACAGAAGCATCTGAATCCCAAAAATATAAATACTGACCATATTCTGCAACACCTTTTTCATTTACAATTTCTCCATCTGCTAATGTTGGTAATTCATCTTTATCTATATAGGAAACGATTTCAACAATAGGTTCGTTTAATTCTAATGTGTCTGAGGCTGTTTTAACTTGCCAAACTCCTGAACAGGTTCCATCACCACAAGGATTAGTTGAAGGTTCAGCTTCACAATCATCTTCTTTAACACTAATATCATCTATATATGCCGGAGCATTTTGTTGTCCTCCAGCATCATAAAATCTTAATAAATCCTCATTATTTTCTGCAACTATTGAATATGTTTGTGTTCCTTCATAAATTCTAACAACATTATCCCCAATACCTCCCAGAACTATATTTCCATAACCTCCATTAAGTGTAACACTAATTTTATACCTCTTTCCTGCTTCAACACCAATATCTTGGCTTAAATCTAAACCTTGAACTCCTCTAGTTGTACCACCGATATATGTTTCTGCAAATATTTTAGCTTCTCCATCTTTCCAATTTTCCCAAGTCCACCTTCCAAAAGCATCCCATCCAGATAAACCACTATCAAAACCACCATTAACAACTAATTCAGGGGTTGTCAATTCTCCAATAACTTCTCTTAAAGATACATCATCTATGCTAGGAACCACACTTCTGCTTCTTCCTCCAGAAAAAGAAAGATAATCAGAACCACTAGTTTCTGTAATAACGATGTCTTTAACATAATCTCCAGGAGATGATTCAGGTATAATTCCAACAGCACCTAATTTAGGAGTAACACGCCCTCCAGAACTAATACCCCATTGTAACCTATATGTTTTTCCAGCTTCAATATTAACTTGCTGTTTAATATATCCAGGATAAAGTTGATGAGAATGAGCTTCGCCCCCACTTATATTCCATGATTCTGGATATTCAGCAATAGTTTCCATAATCCAATTACTATCATCATTAAAATCCCCATTAGCAATTAGCTCAGGACCTAGTGAACATTCTGCGGTACTATCCTCAACACAAGCACCATTAGAACATCCATTTTCACAAGTAGCCTGAACAGTAAAATTATTAGGATTATCAGATAAGCAGTGTCTTTCAATTAATTGATCACTATATCCTGGAAGACAATAATCTTCGAAATAAGTATTTGGAGAAACAGATGTGTTAAGATATCCTTTAACATGATAATTTAATCCTCCGTCGCTGTCTTCACAAGTCACATTCATCTGACAATCTTCAGGACAACTTCTCTCGTCTTCCCCTAAGAAGAAATTAGCACTTTGTATTCCCCCTACAAAAGCTTGATAGGCAATATCTGTAACATAAAGAGGAACTCCATTTGATAAAAGATATTTATTGTTTGTAAACTCAGATAATGTTGGAGTATTTTCTCCATTAACTATAAATCTAACCTCATCATAAGACAAAACTATTGCACTTATCCGATAAGATAATCCCTTATAATTAACAGTTATGTCCTCTCCGTTGTTAATTGTTCTTTCTTCCGAAATCCCTTCACAAGTACCATCACCACAATTAAATAGTTGAAGTTCTATACATGCCCCCTCATAACAGCCATTTTCACAATTATGTTGAATTGTAAAATCTGTATAATCGCTAGTACAATATCTTTCAATAATGCTTGTAGGATTTAAACAATAATCTAAATAAACTTGTACTTCATTTGGATATCCACTACCTATATTTCCTTCTATTTGGCCGGCTACATCATAATTAATACCTCCATCACTGTCTATACAAACTGTTTCATTAGAATCTACACCTATACAAGCCCCATCTTGACAACCCCAAGGACATTCATAGTTATTTACACCAACACCATCTGAATAACAATAGTATTCTACAATAAGATCCCCACTACAATAGTCATCTCCACTTAAATTTGAGCCGATATAAACTTGTCCATCCTCATAATAATAAACTCCACCATCACTATCTGTACAGGTTACATTTCCAGGAGGAGATAAACAAATTCCTTCATCACATCCAAAACCACAAGAATCACAATCTATACTAACACTATTAGCACAATAACTTTCTGAAGTTGAAGGATTATAACAAGTTGGAGTTGCAGTAGAAGTACATGTAGACTCATTATTACAGTATTGACTTATTTCTGTAGTTCCACAATCAATATTAGAAGAACAAGTTACATTTTGAGCAGGTTCTTCAGCTACAATATCAAAAATTTCAACATTTATAACATTTAGACAATTTCCAACAGGAAGAATAAAGGTTTGAACGCTGTTCGGAGGTAAATTAACATTCTTTTCAATAAGACAATTTGTGCCATTAGAAATTAATTTAAATGTTATGGCAGTGATCGTATAAGATTCATCAGAAGAATTAACGGTAACTTCCACACTTTGATTTAATTCATTCCAATTTTTAACTAAAACTTCATCTAAGCCTAATGTATTTGTTTCTTGATCTATATCTTTTTCAATATCTGTAATTGATGGTTGTTTTAATACAAAATATAAAAGCAACCCAATGATGACAATAATTAAAACAGCTACCAGAATCCACAAAAGTTTTGTCTGCCCTCTCTTTTTCATAAAATTAATAGAAATTACAAGTATATAAATGTTTTTCATTAAAATGCTTACCTATATTATATAGGAGGCCTTATTTCTTTCTAATTTTTTTCAAAAATTCTGAGTAAGATAAACTTCCTAATTCACTTATTATTCTTGAAACATTTTTCTTTTTTATGGCTTCAAATGCAGGATTTTTAATGGTTATTTTTTTTGAATTCCAAACTTCTTCAGGGTTTCTTTGTTCTATTTGTATTTTTTCTTTAGAATATTTCCATGAATCAGCTAAAACATACACTGGAATTTTATTTGTTTTAGCGATTTGAGCGAACATTCCGCTTCCAACCTTATTAATAACTGCATCCTTTGTTATTGCATCTGCTCCAATTAGGAAGATATCTGCTTTTTTTGTTTTTTGGGATTTTGTTAGTGCAATTGAGGCTGCAGAATCTGTAAACATTGTGTTTTTGATCTTGGCTTTTTTTAAATCTCTTGAGGTTTTCCTTCCTTGAAATAATGGTCGTGTCTCAGTATTATATACTTCAAATTTTTTCCCTTTTTTCTTTGCATAAATTAAAGCATCAATAACAGTTGAAGAATGGCAATGAGTGAAAATAATTGAATTTTGTTTTATTAATTTGAAGGTATTTTTATTAATAATGTCTTGATTTTGTTTCAATTTTTCATTTAATATCTTCACAGATAATTTATCTGCGTCTTTTAAAATATTTACTAAAAGAGGTTCTGTAGAACGAAGGGAAATGATTTTATTTTTAGAAGACTGTGTTGGGATTAATTTGTATGCTTTAAGCCCGGCTTTTGCTACATTTCTTGCACCCTGTATTTTAATTGATTTGATATCCTTACTAATTTGATTAAATTTCTTCTTTTTATTCGCCATCTTTTTCACTTATAAAAATATAAGAATATATTTAAAAGTATCTTATTACACGCTTAATATCCCTATATCTTTACACCTCTTTATTTGCTCCTCTGAATAGCAAGAAATATTTACAAGATATCAATAAGAGAATATTTAAAAGATATTAATTATATATTAAGGTAAAAGGTGAGATAAAAAAGAAAGATGTTAGAAATGCTTGTTAATCCGCAGAAGGCTGAAAGAAGTCCTTGGGAAATGTTTTTTGTAGGTGCGTTTTATGCCACAATTGCATTAATTTTAGTTAAATGGATTTTTTCAGGAGACCCTGTTCTATCTAAATATTCTGGAATTCTTGTTGTAACATTTACTGTTATGTTAACAATCCCTTTCATGTATTATGCTATAAAAAATGAAGAAGAGAAAGATTTGAGGATTACTGGATTTAAAAATTTATTAAAAGAACATAATAAAGCTTTGATTTATTTTATGTTTTTGTTTCTAGGATTTATTGTAGCTTTTTCTTTTTGGTATATTGTTTTTGCCGAGGGAAATCAAAGTTTTACTGCCCAAATTGAGACTTATTGTATGATAAATAAACCTGCACATTTTGATGAATGTGTTTCTGAATATGGTTTAAGTAGGATTTCAAAGACTACTGCATTTTTGACTTCTAAAGAAAAAATTGTAAATATTTTTGCAAATAATATTTATGTGTTGATATTCACGCTGGTATTCTCGCTGATCTTTGGAGCGGGAGCTATATTTATTTTAGCTTGGAATGCCACAGTAATTAGTGCGGCCATTGGAATTTTTTCAAAAGCAAGTCTTGCTAATCTTCCGATAGGATTAGCCAGATATATGATACATGGAATTCCTGAAATTGGGGCTTATTTTGCAGGAGCTCTTGCAGGAGGAATTGTAAGCATTGCTGTTATTAAACACGATGTTCATTCTGAAAAGTTTTGGACCATTTTACAAGATTCTCTTAATTTAGTTATACTCTCTGTTGTTCTACTATTTGTAGCTGCATTAATTGAAGTATTTATTACCCCCGTTTTATTCTAGTTACAGCACGTATAAAACTTTAAAAACCGATTTATTCTATAAATAGTATAAATCTTTTCAAAAAAGATTTAAGAGCAAAACACAAAATAAGATGGATAAGTATGTTTGTAAAAACTGCAATTATCGGTTTGAAAGAGATGATGCTTTTGATTGTCCTTATTGTGGGAATGAAGGGATTGAAACAGAAAAAGATGCTAATGACCTTTTAAAAGAGGTTGATAGATTATTAAAAAGTTAAAACTAAAATGAGTGAAGAACAACTAATTCAAGAAAGAACAAAAAATTTGATTGATTTTTTGAAAAAACCTGCAGTTTGGGTTATAGGGTTTTTAATTATTGCAATTATTTTAGGTGTTTATATTAGGAGTATGCCTATGCATGACCATGGTGGAAATCCTGGATTATGGGATATTACTACAAATACTTGGACGTTGGGTCCAGACTTAGACCCTTGGTTATTTACAAGGCAAGCAAAGGTTATTGTTGAAAATGGAAGTTTACCTGAAATTGATACCTTAAGATATTCTCCAATTGGATTCGATAATTCTAAAGAAACAGTATTATTACCTTATATGATTGCATACACTCATTATTTTTTTAATATGTTTGGAGACTATCCCGTAGAATTTGCAGGAGCTATTTTTCCAGTAATTATGTTTGCATTAACAATTATTTCTTTTTTCTTATTTGTAAGAGAGGTTTTTATTAATAAGACTAAGAAAGGTAAAATCAAATCAAATATTATTTCCTTGATTGCTACTTTTTTTATGATTGTAATTCCTGTTTTTTTATCAAGAACTATTGCAGGAATCCCCGAAAAAGAATCTGCAGGATTCTTTTTTATGTTTTTAGCATTTTATTTATTCTTAAAGGCATGGAAATCTAAAAAACTCAAAAGCTCATTTATTTTAGCTAGCCTATCTGGAATTGCAACCGCATTAATGGGGCTAATTTGGGGTGGTGTTTTATACATTTTTATTGTAATTGCTCTTACAAACTTCTTAGCTTTTATTTTGAATAAAATAAGGAAAAAAGAAATGATCAATTATGCACTATGGGCTTTCTTTGCATTTGCGGTAATGATAATATTTTCAAATTCAACAATAAAGGGCATGATCAATTCCCTTAATTCTGGTCTTGCATTTTTAGTTTTTTTCATATTTTTGGTGCATTTTGTTTTAAAATATACAAAAGTGTCTGAGATAAAATATTTAAAAAATTCAAAAATACCTTCAAATTTTCTGTCATTGATTATTGCTTCAATTTTATTAATAATTTTAAGTGTTATCTTTTTTGGTCCAGGGTTCCTCATTGAAAAAGCAAAAGTCGTTCATCAAACAATTTTTAAGCCAATAACAGGTAGATGGAATACAACTGTTGCAGAAAATAGACAGCCATATTTTACAGAATGGGGTGGAAGTTTTGGGCCTTTTATTAAAAATATTCCAATGATGTTTTGGATGTTTGTTATAGGTTCGGTTATTTTATTTAAAAAAATGATGAGTAAACTTAAAAAGAAAGACTCTTGGATTTTAACAGGAGTATATCTTTTATTTCTTTTTGGGCTAATATTTTCAAGATATTCAAGTTCAAGTGTTTTTAATGGTGAAAACTTTATTAGTAAATTGGTTTATTATGGTGCTGCATTAATTTTTATTGGAAGTTTTATTTATTATGGTCGAAAATATTTTAAAGAAAATGATAAGAGTTTCCAAAGAATAAAATTTGATTATTTGTTTTTGTTGGTCTTATTTGTTTTTACAGTTTTTACAGCTAGAGGGGGTGTAAGATTAATTATGGTTCTTGGTCCAATTGCCTCTATTTTTGTTGGTTATTTAATCGTTGAGGTTTTTTTAAGTTTTAAAAGAGCAAATGAGGAAGTAAATAAAATGTTATTAGGTGTTGTTCTAATTTTAATATTGTTAGCAAGCATGTTTAGTTTTTTTACATTCTACAAATCTATTAAGTCTCAATCATATAATATGGTTCCCTCTCATTATAATCAACAATGGCAAAAAGCTATGAGTTGGGTAAGGCAAGAAACTCCAAAAAATTCTGTTTTTGGCCATTGGTGGGATTATGGCTATTGGGTGCAAAGTATTGGTGAAAGAACTACAGTCTTAGATGGAGGAAATGCAGTAACTTATTGGAATTATCTTATGGGGAGATTAGTTCTAACTGGAGATAATCAGGATGATGCATTAGAATTTTTATATAACCATGATACTACTCATTTTTTAATAGATTCTTCTGATATTGGTAAATATGGGGCTTTTTCTAGTATTGGAAGTAATGAAGATTTTGATAGATATTCTTGGATGGGTTCTTTCTTATTAGATGAAAAACAAACTCAAGAGACTCAAGATCAAACAATTTTTGTTTATCCTGGGGGAATTACTTTAGATGAAGATTTAGTTATAACTGAAAATGGCCAGGAAATATGGTTGCCAAGACAAAAAGCAGGAGTTGGAGCAATTATAATTCCTTCAAATAGAATAGAAAATTCCTCTGAATTTAACCTTCAACAACCTCAAATAGTTATTGTTTATTCTGGACAACAATATAGGGTTGATGTAAGATACTTAGCTGTAGGTGATGAATTCATAGATTTTAATTCAGGAATTGAAGCTGCCATATATGTTTTTCCAAGCATAATTCAGAGCAATCAGGGGCTAGGACAAAATCCTTTAGGTGCTTCTATGTTCTTAAGTCCAAGGTTACTAAGAGGCATGCTAGTTCAAAAATTTATTTTAGATGATCCTTTTAATAATTTCCCAAACTTTAACCTTGTTCATACTGAACAAAATTCCATTATTAATGAACTTAATAGTCAAGGTATGGATCTTCCAGAAATAATCTATTATCAAGGCGTCCAAGGACCTATAAAAATTTGGGATATTGAATATACGGGCAAGGAAGAAATTAAAGAAGAATATCAAGATAAGGATGCTTCTAAATATATAAATTGGAAATTATAACTCTGAGTATTATCACGAGTAATAATTGTTAACATTTAAAAACTTTGTTTTACTAAAAAAATTATGAAAAAGGGGTTAGTATTTATAGGGATTTTAATGATTAGTATTTTATCTATAAGTTTTGTTTCTGCTGGATTTTGGAGTGATTTATTCAATTGGAATGGTGATGATAATTTAGAGGGGGAGTTAGCTAATTTGGTTGGTGAAGGGGCTTGTGTAGATAGTGATGGTGGTCTTAATTTAGAAATAAAAGGAAGTTGTTCAGATTCCAATGGAGAGATTACTGATACTTGTATAAATGGTGGTTTTTTAAAAATAGAAGAGGCTCTCTGTGATAATGATACCGGAAGTTGTTATATTAATTCTTTTCCTTGCCCGGAAGGGTGTTCAAATGGAACTTGCAAGGAAATGGATATTGCAGATCCAACAGCAGAGACATGCCCTTGGGGAGCCATATGCAAAAATAGTACTCATTATGCATTTAGATATACAACTTGTGAATGGGCTTCTGCTTCTCCAACGGAGTGTCCAAATGGTTGTTTAAATGGGGCTTGTATTAAGGGCCCTCCTCCTGGATGCACAGATACTGATGGCGGAAAGAACTTTTATGTTAAAGGAAGTAGAGGTTCTGAAGGGTCAATTATGGAAGATTTTTGTTGGGATGGTGCAAAACTATGGGAAGGATATTGTAGATATGGTGAATCATTTGGTTATCAATATATTTGTCCTTTGGGTTGTAGTGATGGGGCTTGTATTAACTCAGTATGTTCTGATTCTGATAATGGTAATAATTATCTACTAAAAGGAATTACAACTAATTCCAGTGCAAATTATGAAGATGTTTGTGATGGAGACGTTCTTAAAGAATATTCTTGTTTGAATGATGAGATTAGTTTTGAGAATTATGATTGTGAACAAAATGGGTATGTTACTTGTTTAAACGGGACTTGTATTAAAGAATCAGAATCCGGCTGCACCGATGTAGATGGGTTAGATTTTAATTCTAAAGGAAATGTGATAGTTAATGGGGAAAATTATTATGATAGGTGTGTGAAGTCATTTTATCCAACTGATGCCTTTGGCAAATATCAAACAAGTGGAAGGTATATTGCGGACTTTGTTGTTGATTCTTGTTCTGGAACTGGGTGTAAATTAGAAGAAAAATATTGTGATTCTGGCGCCCTAAAGACTCAGACTTATGATGATCCAAGAGTTGTTAATTCAAGATATTATTCAGGTGTTGAATGTAATGATGGAAAAATTACTCAACAAAAGTCTTGTTGGTTAGGAGATTTTGATTTATTATCTAAGGGTGAGATAAGATATCTTGATGAGGGTAATTGGAAAGAAACAAGAGATTATTGCGAGGAAAATTATTTATATGAATATACTTGTGAAGGAAGAGATTTTAGTAGTAGTTCCTTGGAAAAGGTTGGATCTAATCTATACAAATATTCTTGTAGTAATTTAAATGAAAAGGGTTATGAATTTGAATGTGAAGATGGTGCATGTAAAAGGACTACTCCTGCTATTGGCCTTTATGATTTTCCTTTGCAAGATTTTAATGAAGCAAATAATGTCAATTTTGTTTGTTTAGACACTGATTTTGGAATTAATTTTTATGAAAAAGGAGGATATATTTTTGAAAATTATATTTTTTTAAATGAAGATGAATGTTCCGGAGATATTCTTAATGAAAAATATTGTTTAGGGAATAATTATCCGGTTGGAGCATCTATTTCTTATACATGTCCAAATGGTTGTCTAAATGGGGCTTGTGTTGAAGGAGAGGAGCTAGATACTTGTGTAGATTCTGATAATGGGATAATTTACCATGAAAAAGGAATTTTAAATCTTAATGGAGATCTTTACGAAGATAGATGTATAACTTTTCCTGAGGCTCCTTCTTCAAATACAGAACAATTAATTGAGTCTTGTTCTGGAGAAAAGTGTTATTTACTTGAATACTATTGTTCAGGAAATACAAAACCACAATTATTTAAGTGTGAGGAAGGTTGTCAAGAGGGGGTTTGCCTTGGAACTGAAGAATATAGTTTGGATTTTGGTTCAACATTGTCTTCAAGAGAAATTCTGTGTATGGATTCTGATGGAAGAGATTATCAAATTAAGGGAAGTGTTACAAATGATACTAGCACTAAGGAAGATTATTGTTATAGCAATGTATCTTTAATTGAACATTATTGTGAAGATTCGTATAATGGACAAATTAGATTAGAGTCTTATGATTGTGCAGAGGGTTGTGAAGATGGAATTTGTATCAATATGACAAGACAAGAATCTATTAGAGGTAGTTCTCCTGGTGGTGGAGGTGGTTCTTCTGGTGGTGGGGGTGGAGTAGCTCTTACTCCTTTAAAGGTTATAACTCCTCTAAGTGAAACTACTCTTCCAGAAAATGAAGGAATTAATACAATCATGGTTGATGTTGAGAGATCAAGAGTAATTAGTAGAAACACTGAGGCAACTTCTGAAACAAAATTGAGTGTCTTTAATGGAAAAGCTTATGCAAGCCATAGTAGTGGAAGTTCTATAGAAATAAAAATAACTCCTGATGAAGCAACAGAATTGGTTAAGCAAGAAGTAAAAACTGAAACAATAAATCTAGTTAAAATTATTGAATATAAAAAAATAATTGTTTATGAGATTGATTCTGAAAAATCAGTTAAAGTTTTTGCATTAATTCCTTCTAACATGGGTATTGTCACAAAGATTAATATTGAAAGTGGAGATATTGTTAATGTAAATAAGCCATGGTGGGGTTTTTTAGCTAAAGAATAATCTTGTTTAATAATTTAAAGATATATAAAACTTAAAAACCCCTAATTTATAATTAATTCATGGAAATCATATTACTTGCTGCAATATTTTTGAGTTTTATAATAACATTGTTTGCACTTCCTAAATGGATTAAAAAATGTAAGTATGTGGGGCTCTTGTGGGAAGATATGAATAAATTTGATCATCCACGTAACGTAGCATCTTCTGGAGGGATTATAGTCGTTATGACATTTATTTTAGGAGTTTTATTTTATATTGCATTAAAAACTTTTGTTTTGAAAACTGATGAAGTTACATTAAGTATTTTTGCCCTATTAAGTGTTATTTCTATCCTCGCTATTGTTGGTTTAATTGATGATTTGCTTGGATGGAAACATGGAGGCCTTTCTGTAAGATTTAGAATTTTTCTTGCAATAATGGCATCGATACCTTTAGTAGTAATTAACGCAGGAACTTCAACTATGAACTTTCCATTTTTAGGAAGCGTTCAATTAGGATTGCTATACCCCTTACTATTAATACCTCTAGGGATCTCTGGAGCCGCTATAACTTACAATTTTTTAGCAGGATTTAATGGATTAGAAGCTGGACAAGGGATTATTATTTTATCTTTTTTATCATTTATTTCTTATGCAACGGGAAATAGTTGGCTTTCTCTTATTGGTTTAATTATGGTGACCTCATTAATAGCATTTTATTTTTATAATAAATTTCCTGCTAAGGTCTTCCCGGGAGATTCATTAACCTGGTCCATTGGTGCACTTATTGCAATTATGGCCATATTAGGGAATTTTGAAAAAATTGCGGTGTTTTTATTTTCATTGTATTTAATAGAGATGGTTCTTAAACTTCGGGGGGGATTAAAAAAACAATCTTTTGCTAAACCTAATGAGGATGGAAGTTTAGAAATGCCTTATAATAAAATTTATAGTATGACTCATTTATCTCTTTTTATACTTAAGAAATTCAAAAGGAAAGTTTATGAAAAAGATGTTATTTATTTGATTTTTATATTTCAAATCATATTATGTTTATTGGCGCTAATTATTTTTAGAGGGGTGTTATTTCTATGATAATTAATTTCGTTAAAACTCAATTTTGGAAGTTTGCTCTTTTTTCATTAGTAGGTTTAGGAGCTTTTCTATTAGATTGGCTTTTTTTTAATTTGTTTTATGGGCTAGGGTTAACTTTTATCCTTTCATTATCTCTTGGGTGGATTATTTCTATGTTCTTCAACTTTATGATAAACAGAAATATTACTTTTTCAGCTAGAGGATTTTCTATTAAAAAACAAGCTATACGTTGGATCTTAGTTTACTTAATTGCGTTTTTATTTAGAAGTGGTTTGGGTAAACTTGTACTTTTTATTCTTGGAGAAAGCCCTTTAACGGCAAATATTGCTTTCTTTGCAGGAGTGTTAATTGCAATACCTATAAGCTTTATTGGATCTCTATTATGGGCGTTCAAAAAGAACTAATCTTTTTTATTTTTATACACACCTACTATCGTTATTCCAAAAGGCGTTTTAAAATTTTTTCTAATTAAAAAATTTTCTAATTTAAGAATTTTATACAGAAGAGCACCTATAAGAGGATTTAAATTTGGATTCTCTACTTTTGGTGTTGAATTTTTTTTCAATATCCTCATAATTGCAAGTGGCAAAAATAGAAAAAAATTCCAATAATCTAATGAAATTTGTTCAAATCTTTCTAATCTTTTTTTAATTTTATTTTTAGAATATCTTCTTTTATGATTTAAGGCCCTATCATGAGGGCCATATAAAAATTGAAATGCAGGAACAGAGAAGATTAAGGTCCCTTTCTGTTTTAATACTCTGTGAACTTCTGAAATTGCTTTTTTATCATCTTTAATGTGTTCAAAAACATCAAAAGAAACAACCAAATCAAAAAAATTATCCTTATATTTTATATTGCATGCATCACAAACCATCTTTTTTTTATAAAATTTATTTGGAATTAATTCTAATGCTTTTTTTTCTATATCTATTATATAAACTTCTCCAAATTTATTTAGTATTTCTAACTCATCCCCAGTACCAACTCCAATGCTTAAGATTTTTAATTTTTCAGAGTGTCTTGGATAATTTTTTTCTAATAAATCTGTTATTAAATCTCTTTTTGCTCTAAACCAGAAATTTGATTCAGATTTTCCACTTAAATAATCTTTGTAATCCATTTTCTGTATAACTTAATTTTTAATTCTTAGCCTATATTTAAATAATTTTAAGATAGAAAAAATTCCGTCCTTAAATGATAATTTTGATCCCTCTGCATCTCTCCAAATAATTGGATTCTCATAAACAATTAGTTTATTTTTTTTACAAAGATACAATAAGTCTATGTCAAAAATCCATCCTTTCTCTGAAAAATTTTCATTCAAAAACTTAGCGATGTTTTTTTCAAATAATTTTGCACCACATTGAGTGTCAGAATACTTAAATCCAAATAAAATCTTAGCGATTTTATTAAACATGAAACTAGAAATGTTCTGAGTTAACTTTCTTTTTGGGCTAACTAAGGCTCCTTTTATCCTTCTTGAAGCAATTGCTCCCTGATAATTACCAATATTTTGATAGAGTTTGTAAAAATTTTCAGGATTAGTGCTGTTGTCTGCATCAGTAAATCCAATATACTCTCCTTCAGCCAATTCAAACCCTTTCATAACTGCTCCTCCTTTTCCAGAATAATGAGAAATATTGAAAATTTTAATTTGTTTTTTGTTTTTTGAAAAATCACTTACAACTTTGAAAGTGTTATCTGAACAATTATTAGGGACAATGATAATTTCAAAATTATTTTTAAATTTTTTGTTAAAAAAATTATAATAATCTTGTAAGGTTGAAAGAATCCTTCTTTCTTCATTATATGCTGGAATAATTATGGATAATTTCATATTAAATATTGTAAATAATTAGAAGTGGTTGAGTATTAGAGGGATCTGCAAAATAAGCTTTAGCTATCGTTAAATTTTTTCTTTGAGGATAAGAATATGCCCATTCAGGATGAGTTTCAAAAACAGATATTGTGAAAAAACTAATATTTGGTTCCGATTTTAGTAATAATTCAAATTCCTCCTCCGTGTCAGAGAGTCGTATAATTTTTTTCTCAGAATAGTGGGCAATTTGAGGTATGCTCTTAGTTATTACTATATCTCCTTCCCTTGCATTATCTCCTAACCAAATTCCTGCCTCCTTAACTTGAAGATAAGAATCTTTTTTATTTTGTATTAAATCATCTGCTTTTTTAATCTGGGTATAAACTCCAAATCCTAATAAAAAGATTATTAGAATTATTGCCAAAATTTTATTATATTTTTTGATAATCTTGTAAGCACGCATAATAAAAACTCCTGAAAAAATAAATATTGCGGGGAATGCGTTTAAAATATACCTATTTTCTATATGCCCTAATGAAAAGCTTACTATAATGATAGGCATAATAAAGATTAATAGCATGAAGAGATCTCTTTTTAATCTTTTATTTTTATTTTTTAGAAGCATATCAAATCCTAAGATTAATTTGTACAAAGAGGCTATACCTAGTAAAAATATAATTAAAAAGGACCAAGTGAGGTATAATGGGAACAGTTTAAAATAAGAAGTCATGTTCCTAAACCCATTTACAAAAAAGTTTACCTCTTTTGGGGCATTAAACTCTCCGGCAGCTGTAATTACAAATTCACCATACTGGGCGTATCCCCAAATGAAATATGGTGAAAGAATTAATAAAAATAAAATAACTGCGATCCAATATTCTTTCTTTTTAATAAATCCTAGTCCTTCGGTTAAAAGTACATAAATAACTACTGCAAATAATAATGTTGCAGTTGGTAATTTGAATAGGGTTCCTAATGCAATAAAGATTGTTCCAAGGTATAATGCTTTTTTTGATCCTTTTTTAAAATATCTATAAAATAAAAAGGCTGAGAGTGTAAAAAATGCCAATGAAGGAATATCTACTAAAAGCCTAAATGTAAAAAAAAGATTTAAATAAAAAACAGATATAAATAAAGAAGCAATTAATCCTATTTTTTTATTATAGGTTTCCTTTCCTAAATAGTAAGTGAATATTACTGAAACTATTGAGAGCAAAAATATCAAAACTCTTGGTAAAAACTCATTGTTTGCTATTTTAAAAAAACCAGCTACAATAAATGGAAAAAGAACAGGCCTTACAACATTTATATCATAAGAGTAATTGAATGCCCAAACCTTTGCTATTGCCAAATAATCTGCTTCATCCCACCAAATAGGTTGATTCTTTGTTAATGAAAAAAAGTAAATTCTTATGATTATTGTTAATGCTAAAATTGCTAAGAAAGCAAAATTGTAAGGGTTTTTTATCCATTTAACCACTTTTTCAACCCTTCCTTGTAATTTATCTGATTCCATACTTAATTTTAATGATATTTGTTTTTATAAGTTTTTATTTAGTACTTTCAACCCTTTGCCAAATTGATTTATGAGACTTTTTATTTAAATTAATGTCTTTATAGATAACTGCCCATAAATATACTCTTGCTAAAAAAAGTTCGATTAACCACACTAATTCCTTAGTCTGTGTTACAAACCTGAACAAATTTAAGAATCCTAATGCTTCTTTTTTAAAAGACCTTATTTCAATTCCATTAAATTTTTTAATTTGATTATAGCCTCCTGCACTTCTTTTCTTTTGAAGAATCCAATCTCTAAAATTCAAAGGGTATTTAACAAAAACTTTTGATTTTTCAGAATAGGCTATTTTAAAATCATTTTCATAAACATTATGAGAAATAAATCCATCCTCTGAAAATAAATTTTCTGGTAATTTTGGAATGAGATTTTTTCTTATTGCAAAAAGATATCCTGAACAAAAAAATCTTTTTTTAATTTTTATCGCCTTTTTTCTTCTTTTATTTGCAACATTTGTTAATACATAAGCCCAATATCCTAATTTATTATTTTTATTATTCAATGATATCGGATTACCTGTTACAGCGCCTATTTCTTTATTTTTTAGAGGTTCTAGTAAATGAAATAATGAATCTTCACCAATATACACATCTCCATCTGTTAAAATAAGTGTTTCTCCTTTTGTTTTTGATATTGCTAAGTTTAATGCTGTTGGTTTCCCATTACCTTTATCCTTTATTATTTTTATATTTTTATATTTTTTGGAATAATTCTTTGCTACATTTAATGTTTCATCATCTGGTGCAGTAACTAAAATCTCGTAATCTTTAAGATTATTTTTTAAAATAGATTCTATTGCCTTACCGATTGTTTTTGGTTCCTTATAGGAGGTTATAATTATGCTTATCATCTTTTGTTTTTTTTATTTCCTCATCATATAAATTTAATGTTCTTTTAGTAATTGTGTCCCATTTATAATCTTCAGATATTTTTCGATTATTCTTTTTTATTTTATTATTTAATTTGGAGTTATCTAATAATTCTAATATTCTTTGTTTAAATTTTTTGTTGTCCCCGTA
>Ga0233431_1003515_pt1 | contig 18653 bp, 15 predicted proteins | sample SI_118_April2016_FD_179867 | JGI IMG/M metagenome (GOLD analysis project Ga0233431, IMG submission 179867) | Seawater microbial communities from Saanich Inlet, British Columbia, Canada - SI_118_April2016_200_MG | ecosystem: Environmental > Aquatic > Marine > Inlet | place: Canada: British... | reverse complement strand
TACTGATTTGAAACCTTTGATCATACTTAAAAGAGCTGGCAATAAAATGAACTGTACAAATTCATCTGCAAATTCACTATCATTTGTGCTGGCTAATAAAACCAAAACATTGGGTAAATGATCTGCTAACTCAAATCCTAAATCAGTTTTGTTTTTAATATGCTCTTGCTGAAGCTTGACCAGAAAATCTCCTCGTTTCAGATCTTCACCAAAAAGAATATAGCCTATGTCTAAATGTGATAATGCCTGAATATCAAATGTGCTAACATAATATTCCTGTAAATCTCTTAGGGATTTAGTCTGCACATGATTCAGAAACAATTCGCATTTTGAAATCTCATTTTTGTAGTTTGTCTGAATCAATTTTTCAAATTCTTCACTCTGACTTAATAAGCTTTCTGAGGGATATCTGAATAAATCTGCAATCTGCTTATAATGTTGTATTCTATCCATTTTACAATCCTCTTTCATTACTTTGATTTGCTCCAAATCCGGTTTTCCCTTTGAATTCCTCAGTATCATTCAACATTTCAATGGCTTCTTCCCGATGTGCTTCAGGAATCACAAATCGTTCATCAAATTTGGGCAGGGAGGTAAGCCTATAAATCGCATTGGCCGTTTCTTTGTCCAAGCCTGATTCTTTAAGAGCAAGTGTTGTGATTGCCTCATCCTGATCATTAACCGTTTGAGTCCTTCTCAGGTGTCGCACAGCCATTAATTTTCCTAACACACCCCTGATTGTATCTGTATTTCCAGCACTAAACATACTGGCCAAATATTTCAAGGGTACTCGCATGTTATCAATTCCTCCCCAGAATGAATCCGCTTGATTTTCATACATACCCTCCTTAATTGTGGCCATTGCCGGCAATAAAGGTGGCACATAAAATAAATTGGGAACTGTTCTGAATTCAGGGTGTAAAGGCAAGGCAATTTCCCATTCCTTCACAAATTTCCAAACAGGTGATTTTTGAGCAGATTCAAGTGTATTGATTGAAATACCATTATTTTTTGCTGCCTTAATTACCTCCTCATCAAATGGATCGAGATAAATAGCACGTTGTGCTTCTACTAAATCTTCTTCAGGACATGAAGCAACTGCTTTTATTTTATCGGCATCGTAAAGCATTACTCCGAGATAACGAATTCTCCCAACACAGGTGTGCATGCATGCAGGTGCCTGACCAGATTCTATTCTGGGGAAACACAGAATACATTTCTCAGATTTGCCTGAATTCCAATTATAATAAGTTTTTTTATACGGACAAGCAGAAACACACATCCGCCATCCCCGACACTTTTCCTGATTGACTAATACAACACCATCTTCACCACGTTTATAAATAGCACCAGATGGACAAGCTGCAACACAAGCAGGGTTCAGGCAATGATTGCATATTCTGGGCAGGTAATGGAAAGTCATTCTTTCCAGTTGAAACATAGCCTCTTGTTCAGCAGGACTCAAATTTTTAAAATTTACATCTTTACGTGCATAATCAAGAGATCCACTTAAGTCATCATCCCAGTTCGGTCCACCTTTAATGTTAATGAATTCTCCAGTAATTTGAGAAACAGGAATAGCTGTTGGCTGATCATTCGCATCTTCTGCCGTAAATAAATCCTGGTATTTATAGGTAAATGGTTCGTAATAATCATCCATGGAAGGCATATTGGGATTATGGAAAATATTCCCTAATCCTTTACTTTTCCAATTTGTTTGAAGCTCTCCACTTAATTCATTGAGTTTCCATCCCCCTTTATAAATATCCTGGTCTTCCCATTTAGTCGGATAACCTGTACCGGGTTTTGTTTCAACATTATTCCACCACATGTACTCTGAACCTTTTCGATCGGTCCAGATATTTTTACAGGCAATAGAACAAGTATGGCAACCAATGCATTTATCAAGGTGAAAAACCATTGCTATTTGTGATCTGATATCCATAATCTGAGTTTTCTATTTTGATTATAAAACAAAAGAAACCTTTTCCATTTTCCTCACCATGACAAATGAATCACGATTTACACCAACGGGGCCCCAATAATTAAAATGATAAGTGAACTGACCATATCCACCCACGAGTAAATTTGGTTTTAAACGAACTCGGGTTAAACTGTTATGTCCACCAGCTCTTCTATTGTTCCGAACTTCTGATTTTGGAACAGAATAGGTTCTTTCAGGTGCATGATAAATGAAACAAATTCCTTTGGGAATTCTCACACTTACTACAGCTCGTGTACAATACACACCATTGTCGTTATACACTTCAACCCAATCATTGTCTTTAATGCCAATTTCTTCAGCATCTATCTCACTGATCCAACAAGGAACCATTCCTCTTGAAAGCGTTAGCATCCGGATATTGTCGCTATAGGTAGAATGAATTTGCCATTTTCCATGAGGAGTCAAAACATTCAATGTTTTGGTTTTACCAAGAGGCTTTGAAACCTTAAGATCTCCATAAATCTCTGGATCGGGAGCTGGTTTGAAAGTTGGGAGGTGCTCTCCAAACTTAATATAACCCTCATGATCGAGGTAAAAATGTTGTCGGCCAGTAAGCGTTCTCCATGGGATGCTTCTGTCAACATTATAGGTAAATCCGGCATAGGTTCTTCCATGTTTCATTAATCCTGACCAAACCGGAGAATTATTATATCGTTTTGGTTGACCTTGCAGAGCCATAAAATCAATTCGAACATCCTTGCTCCCTTCGCTTATATCAGTCAATTTAACGCCTGTTCTTTTCTCAGCATTCTGATAGGCTCGGTGGGCAAGCTCGCCATTGGTTAAGGAGGACAATTTGAGAATGGCATTAATGGCTTCTTCATCGTCTGCCAATGATGGATAATTTTTCCCATCAACTAATTTAAGATGATTCTTATCTTCAAGCATTTCCTCATAAAAATCCTCACAATTATAAGAATTTCCATGAGCACTAAGTCCTTTTCTTACATTAGGACCAAGGCTAACGAACTTGTCATATATCTTTGTATAATCTCTTTCTACTATTGACAATCCATGCATACTCACACCAGGAATAGCTTCACATTCTCCTAAATACCAATCTTTAATATCAGGCTGAGCAATTTCCGCTTTTGAATCATGTGAAAGAGGAGAATTTACAATCTCTCGGATGGGTTCATTATAATGGGTTTTAGCTAAATCCTGAGTTGCTTTAGCAATATCCCTGAATATGGCCCAATCGCTTTTTGATTCCCAGGCAGGTTTGATGGCAGCAGTCAGTGGATGAATAAAAGAATGCATATCTGTGCTATTCAAATCAGATTTCTCATACCAGGTAGCTGCTGGCAGAACAATGTCAGAATATAAAGCAGAAGTATCCATGCGGAAATTCAGATCTACTATCAAATCCATTTTTCCTTGAGGAGCAACTTCATGCCATTTGATTTCCTTGACATGATCTTTTCCTAATTCTTCTGCCACATCATTGTGATGAGTTCCTAAATAATGCTTCAAAAAATACTCATGTCCCTTGGCACTCGACATCAATGCATTGCCTCGCCAGATATACCAAACTCTTGGGAAATTAATGTCATTATCCGGATCAGAAACTGAGTATTCGATGGTTTTTTCTTTTAACTCTCCAATCAAATAATCAGCTATTTCCTTATCTGTTTTTGCTCCTTTTGCTTCTGCATCTTTTACAATATCAATATTGCTTTTGTTGTATTGAGGGTAAAAAGGCATCCAGCCATTTCGAACTGATTTTGCAATAAGATCGGCCGTATGTTGTGATGACAATTCATTTTTTGGTGAATAATTATAATGTGCCTGATTGGAATCATATCTCCATTGATCAGAATTCATATAATGCCAGATTGGAGCTTGTTGTAAACGAGGAGAACCTGACCAATCCTTGGCTGACATGATCGTTCCCCATGAATCCACTGGAGCCAGTTTTTCCTGACCAACATAATGGTTCATGCCACCTCCGTTTTTTCCAACACAACCCGTTAGCATTAAAGTCATCGCACCTGCTCGATATATTAAATTCCCATGATACCATTGATTGATACCAGCACCAATAATGATCATGCATTTCCCTTCTGTAGTCTTTGCAGTAATGGCCCATTCCTCAGCAAACTTAATAACTGTGTTTGCGCTGATTCCAGTAAACATTTCCTGCCAGGCTGGCGTATAAGCAGCATTCTCATCCTGGTAAGATTTTGCATTTTCTCCATCCAAACCTCTGTCAATACCATATTGACCCATGATAAGATCATAGACCGTTGCCACTGAAATTTTTCCTTCAACAGTTTCCAGAATTCTTATAGGTACACCTCTGAGTGATTTCTTGTCTTTTCCATAATCAATGAACTCAACCTGCTCAACTTTATCGTGTTTTTCCAGAAAACTTAAAGCAGGTTTGTAATCTTTCCCATTTTCCCCATCTATTGGTAAAATATTCCAATTGCCATCTTTACTATCCCAGCGATGCCCGGAACTACCTGCAGGACACACCAACTGACCAGAATCTTCATCAATATTCAAGAATTTCCAATCTCCATTTTCGATGTCTTTGTATTCCTTTACACGACTGGCACGTAGCAATTGTCCAGCTTCAAACACACCATCTTTTTCAATCATTTCTACTAAAAATGGGCTATCCGTAAACTTTCTTACATAATCAATGAAATAAGGAACAGGATTTTTATAATGATATTCATTCAAAATGACATGCGTAACTGCCATCCAAAAAGCACCATCCATACCAGCATGCACTGGAACCCATTCATCCGAATACTTGGCAACCATACTCATATCAGGCGAAAAGACCACGGTTTTTGTTCCGTTGTGTCGAGCTTCAGCAAAAAAGTGAACATCAGGTGTACGAGTCATTGCCAAATTTGATCCCATGACTGCAATGAATTTGGAATTATACCAATCGGCACTTTCCGCAACATCTGTTTGTTCTCCCCATATTTCTGGAAAAGCATTGGGCAAATCGCAATACCAATCATAGAAACTCAGGTTTACACCACCCATTAATTGAAGAAAGCGAGAACCAGCAGCATAACTAATCATCGACATGGCAGGAATTGGGGAAAAGCCAACTAATCTATCTGGACCATATTTTTTTACCGTATAGATATTTGCAGCAGCAATAATTTCATGTGCTTCATCCCAACTGGCTCTTCTGAATCCACCTTTGCCTCGAGCTGTTTGATATAATTTCCTCTTTTCAGGATCTGTCTGAATATTCTCCCATGCTTGCAGTGCATCCCTTGTCTTTTCTTTTTCAGTATGAAATAAATCAAGTAGTTTACCTCTGATCATGGGATACTTTATTCGCAGCGGGCTATATAAATACCAGGAAGCAGAAATTCCTCTTTGGCAGCCACGTGGCTCATAGGGCGGTATATTGGGATCTATTTCAGGATAATCCAAAGCCTGTGTTTCCCAAACAACAATACCATCCTTTACAAAAACCTGCCAGCTGCAACCACCAGTACAATTTGCTCCGTGTGTACTGCGAACAACTTTATCGTGCTGCCATCTGTTTCTGTAAAAATCTTCCCACTTACGGGTTTTTGGAGATACTAAATCTTTTATCCAAGTCATTGCACTTATACTTTATACTATTACCTAGCCTGTCTATCAAAAATGCTTTTATTCACGCTTTCTTTTTTTCTCTTTGCCCAAATAAGGCTGATGAAAAACATTAGAAATGCAAGTATGATCAATCCGACAATAAATGTATCGGAAAAAATTGCCGCCTTTGTGATTTGTTTTTGTTCAGCACTGGCTTTCAAATAAGCTGATAAATGAGCCATTTCTTGCAGTGTTAAACTTTGGTCTTGATACGTTATTTGCATAGAAGGAAAAGGCGGGGATGTCATAATTGCATTAATGCCAGCTTCTCCACCACTTGTTTTATAGGACAAACTCAAATCTTTTGCTAACAGACCACCTTCCCTTGCATTAGGAAAACTAACATGATGACAACTTAAACAACTTGCCCCTTTGTTTCTAAAAGCAAGACTTCCTTCAAAATAAAGTTGTCCTGTGTCTATATTACCAGGCCATACTTTCACAACAATAAGTAAATCTTCTACAATTGGAATAGGCTGATCACCCGTTTTATCAATATATTTAATAATCGCTTTGATATCAGCATCTGATCCATTGTAATCTGGCATCAAAATATTGAAATACTCCTTTGCAATTGCTACTGCATCAGGATCACCACTATCGATCATTTTTTTTGAAGATTTAATAAAACTTATCTGCCATTTTTCGCTTCTCTTTGAAGAAATACCAGATAAATCGGGACCAACTAGTCTTCCTTTACCAATTGTATGACATGCTGCACAATTGGTTAAATACAACTCCTCACCTTGCTGCGCAGAAAGAATGAATATTGGGAAAATAAAGAAAACAACCATCAATAGCGATAGACGATTTCCTTTAAAACTCGATTTAGTTTTATTATTCATGATGAGTATAGATTTTCATATATATGTAAATGAAAAATTATCCTAAATAATTTGCCAATGAAGTTTTCAGAATGACTTTTATCTAAGATGGAGGGCTTTACAATAAAGTTTTACACTTATCAATTTAAGCTTTTTTGGGGATTTTACTTATAGTTTGCCTCCTAAAATATATGCAAAATCCCTTTTGAAATCATTTCGGTATTTAAATACCTTATTTCCAAAATTATTTTATTAATTTATAATAGCCAAAAAAAATATGAATGATTAATTAGACTAGTTTTTATTATCTCTATATTGTTATCAAACGTGGAAAAAGAAAGTCTTTTTCTATATGTATGTGTGCATAGAGTTTATTACTAAACTCAGACAACTTTTGATAATACTTCTTGATATTTTTATCTGCATATGAACAATTAAAACCATCACATCTTCTATTGAGTTGCTTTAATGCACCTTCTGCTTCATCATGTTCAATTTCAAGTTTCTTCATTTTGTTTTCAAGCAGCTGTTGATCAGATTCAAGAAATAATGGAAACAGGTTCAGCTCTTCTTCCTTGACATGCTCTAAAACCTCATTTGACAAAGAATTAAAGAAATTAATCGTTTCTACTAAATCAGGATAAATTGCTCTAAACTCTTCAAGTAATTCAGACCCTGACTTTGTAATTTCGGGAATACTTTCTTTTAAATATGAATGATGTATTTTGAGTAAGTATTCAATTAGTAAGCTATTCTGAAGATTTCCAAATTCAATTTCGTCTTCAAAGTCAACAACTCCTCCTACTAATAGTTTATCAAGAATCATTGAAGCATCAAAACCAAATTTATCAGCTAAACGTTGTAAGGAGTAATCTTTATGCAGCTCAAAGTCAATATTTTTTGCCAACAAATAAGTGTATATACTATAATCATTGGCTTTAAAATCAAAGAGTGTTTTTTGTAAATAATTTTCTTGTGTTTTTGATTTCATGATTTTGTTTTAATCCAAATATACATATTTATACGCATTCAGGTACTTGTTTTCCTATTTGTTTCAAAAGAATTAGCATTAGCCGTATTTATAAGACTATAATCTGGCTAAACCCAAGAAAACGGAATGAATAGTTATGGTAATTATCAACCAAAGATTCCTTGCAGTTTCTGGTTTAAGATTCAGGAATTTGTATTTGATGGAAGAGGTATGGCAGCTTGTTATGCAATCGCCACATAAAGTACATGTTACATCAGGAATTCTGTTTTGTATATTTTTAATACTCAAGGCATCATAATAGCATGTCTTCGTGCAAGCCATGCATTCAGTACAATTCGAATCAATATACATTCTAAAAGGGTTAATGTATTTTGCATATCGAATGAGTGTTCCAACCGGACAGTATACTGTGCAATGATACATTTTATTCAGGTCTGTACTAACTATTAATATGATCATAAAACCTGCAATTCCAAATAGTGCAGCTGCTGCGGATATTAAGTTTAGCTCAACATTAAATAATCGGAAAAGAATAGCAACAATTACCACAAAGAATAAAAAAGTGTGCTTGAGCACGTTTCTATAAGGGATACTTTTTCGATTTGGTTTACCTTTGGCAGCAACTATATTATCAATGGCTCCAAAATAACAAAGTTGACTACACCAAGCTGGTCCTGATAGAATAATTGTGCTTAAGAAAAGAATAGGCATGAAAGAAATATGCCCACGATAAATTGGACCACCAACAATTAAGGCTGGAATTGGAAAATGCAGTTTTTCAGGATTCATTAAGAATTTATCAAAACCAGATGTGCCCAATATTAATTGAGTAAAGAAAACAATTGAAAATAATGTCCAACTTCTTCTTCTCCAAACAGCCGTTTTTTCAGGGTCTTTCATTTTTGAAATCAGAAAAGCTGAATAAATTGCCAATATCAAAATCATTCCCCAGCCGGAATAAGGGATGAATCGTTCAATTAATAACATGGGCTTTTCAACCTTCCATTGAACCATTGAAAGGATAATTGATGTGATGGCAAAAGTCCAGATGGAGAGTTTGTTTTGTTTTAACCAGTTCATTGTATATTTCAAATTTCAAAAGGCAAATTTCAAATAAAATACAATACAAAAAGATCAAATCTCAATTTGCTTGTGATATAGGTAAATTTCTAATGCGATCTCTGCTTAATTTAAGTACTTCAAATAATGAGAAAGAAACACATCATACAAGCGATAGCCATCATCCAATTTGATTAAATATCGCTTATCCAATAAAGTTTTCAGGACACGTTGCATACTACTTGAATTTTTTACACCAGAAAATTTAAGAAAATCGCCAGAAGTAGGAGCCACAACCTTATTCTTTAGAGCAAATGCACGTAAGCATGCAAACTGTTGATTTGTAAGCCTATCTGGCAATTCGCTATAGTAAACATGTTTTTCTTCCAGATACTCCAAATATATAATTTCAAAATCATTTACACTTTCCGGTAAGTTGTCAAGGCTATATAAATAATTGAATATACTCTGAACATAGAAAGTATGGCCAAATGTTATGTTTAAAACGTGTTCAATAATGGCATCATTTATCTCTCTTTTTGACTTCTTAAATTGTTTTTGAATAAAATCGCCATATTTTTTTTCATCAATTATGTCCAATGAAAACATTCTTGTAGAAACATAAAATGGTCTGACTGGATTGTTAAAAATTTCATTTATAATATGATACTCACTCCCACTAAATACAAAGCTTATGTTGTTACTTGCCTGAACATATTTTCTCAATTTTGCTTCTAAAGCAAATTCTTTTTCATACTTCGTAATTTCTTGAAATTCGTCAATGGCCAATATTACTTTTTTATTTTGATCATTCAGGAAAAAAAATATTTCTTCAAGGCTTTTAAAAAGTTGTTTTTTTTCAGAATAATTCAGACTTACTGATGGAGTGCCATCAACACCAAAACTTATTGAAGTACCCAAAGATTGAATAAATGAAGTAAGTTTTTGCGGCAATTTTCTGCTAGCGAATAAATTACTTCGAATTATGGCATTCGCTATTTCATTTATAAATTCTGAGACAGTTTTTGTTCCCCAAAGGTCAGCATAAATACATATATAATCCTTCCTTAAATAATAGAACACATTGTAAATCAGTGCGGTTTTGCCAAGCCTTCTATATGCATAAAGCGTTATATCCTGCTGATTGGTAAGTGCTTTTATAATACTATTGGTTTCCTTTTCCCTGTCACAAAAATAGTCTGGACTTTTATAATTCTTAAGTATAAATGGGTTCATGATCAGATTATTTTGAATGTTTTTCACATGTTGCGTCACGCATTGTGCGTAATATATGATTTATATTTACACAAAGTGCGTTACGCATTGTGCGTAAATATACAAAACATTTTAAACTCTTAATCCAATTATAAAGAATATTATCAGTTAGATTGTCTGCTATTAGAGTGTGTCTTTTTAGGCATTCCAATCGAGTAAGCGTTGCTCTCCTTCCAAATTTTTAACTTCGGTGATATCCTGGCTCACCTCCAGCGTTCCCAAATAAATACCAGTATTTGCTCGCACGGCAAAATACTGAATTAATAAAAACTTTCCCTTAATGGATAACCAAAACGAAGCCTTATCTTTTTCCCCTTTTCTAAAGGAAGTAATAATTTCTTCAACCACATGAACACTTTCTGGAGGATGGCAATTATTTACCTTCCTCCCGATGATGGCTTTCGATCTTGTAAAAAATCTATCTTTTGGATTCGAAAAGTAAGCCACTTCATCATTGTGATCTACAAAAGTCATATCAAATGGAAGGTGATTCATCAATTGAACCAACTGCTCAACACTTAGCTTTCCAGTTTCCATGTCCACAAATCCATCTTTCAAAGTGCCTATTTCTGAAACATCTTGAATAGGTATCGGAGGTTCAATGAATACAAATCCTATTTCGAAACTCTGTTTATGCATTTTTGCCCAAGCTTTCTCAGGAACATATTTCAGTGCAACTGGATACAATATAAAATCCTCTCTAAAAATTATAGCATGCATTGCAAAAAACAAATCGGCTATCGATTTATTGAATTTCTTCAAGTCAAGATTTACTGCCATTAAAATCTCATCCAAATCCTTAAAATGCTTTCTTATGTCATCATGAATGGACCACATCACAGAAAGACATTTGTATTCAGGGAAATGTGATTCAAAATATGGAAAAAAGATATTTTCCTTTTTCTGGTAATGAATTTCAAATTTTTGCAGTTCTTTTAATTCCTTTCTCACAATGTCAATAGCTTGAATATCTTGTATTCCATTCTTTTTATTGATTGCCTGAATATAAGGCCGCATTTTATTGAGCTTATCTTTCAAATGATAATTTTCAAGTATCATGTAATACAGAAAATGATTTTTAGTGAGTTTTTTCCGCACATGAAGCACCAGATATTTGTAGAAAACATTCAGGATTTTTCCAATATTTGCTTTTATCGCTTCGATGGAATAGCCTTTATTCATAAGCCAATCAACTACAACCACAGTATCCTCTGGTGTAACTTTTTCAATGAAAGTCTGATATTCATTGATTAAATCAATCCCTTTCCCTCCTTCTATCATTCCACAGCAAAAGGCCAATAAAGCTTTTCGTCTAATCTCAATATGATTTGATATTTCTGACATCTTATTCTTTCAAACAGCAAATTTATAATGTTTTAACATACGCGCTAGCCTAAAAATGTTTAGTTTTTCAGATCATATATTTACCAAATTTCCTATGTTATATTATACCTCTATTATAAGAAAGCAGCCTTGCCATGAAAAATAGCAAGACTGTATAGCTCAATAAACTGCTATAAAGCTATTTCTGCTTTTTTGTTTCTTAATTATTTTAAGGCAAATATATAAATTATAAAAAGACCCGTTTATCTTTTTATAAATATTTTACTACCTTTGTTTCAGAATTTTTAAAAGGAATAACATGGAGATAAAATCAAACACATCAATTGGAGAAATTGTAAGACAGAATTTTAAAACTGCTAAAATATTTGAAGACCTGAATATTGATTTTTGCTGCGGAGGTGACATCTCCTTGACAGAAGCGTGTAAAAAATCAAATATAGACATCAATAAAATATTACCAGTGTTAAATTTGATGATGGATGTAAACGATCCTGATTCAAAATACCTGGATGGACTTTCATTAGAAAGATTATGTGATTATATTGTTGATAGACATCATACTTATGTAAATGAAAACATCCCGTTTCTATTACAAAATTTAAAGAAACTTTGTGATGTTCATGGAGAAAATCATCATGAACTATTTGAAATTAAAGAGCATTTTGAAACTGCTGCTGGCAATTTATCAATGCATATGAAGAAGGAAGAGCAAACACTATTTCCATATATTCGTAATTTAGAAAAAAATAAATCTGAAGCAGTTGAAAATACTTTTGAATCAGGAAAATTCCATGATCTTTTAAATGAAATTGACAACGAGCACCTGGCTGAAGGGGAGAGATTTCTGAAAATATCAAAACTAACACAAAACTATAGTTGTCCGCCAGATGGATGCAACACCTATCAGCTTACCTTTAAAAGCCTAAAGGAATTTGAACAAGATTTACATCGTCATATTCATTTAGAGAACAATATTTTATTTAAAAAAGCAATTGAATTGGAAAATAATACAAAACAGGAATAATAATGTTGGCAAAAAGTACTGAATATGCCATACGGGCATTGGTTTATATTCAATTACAAAATTGGAAAGAGAAACGTCCGGGAGTTATTGGGATTGCTCATGAAATTGAGGCTCCTGAAGCTTATTCAGCAAAAATTCTCCAAACCCTGACCAAACACAAACTACTCGAGTCGATGAAAGGGCGTGGAGGTGGTTTTTTTTTCAACCAAAACCAATCAAACATTACACTTTATGAAGTAGTACATGTAATGGAAGGAGATGGATGCTTCCATAAATGCGGTTTCGGTTTAAAGGATTGTAATAGTGAAAATCCTTGCCCCTTGCACAACAGATATATTGAAGTGCGTGATGGTTTTTACGACATTGTTACATCAGAAACAATTCGAACTCTTTCAGAAAGAATCCTTAATGGAAATGCAGTGTTAAATAGATTAGACAAAGAAAATGTTTAAACAATTCATTAAATTTTTTGATTCTTTGTCGATTTAGGTGGGGTAATGTTGTGGTAAATCACAAATAGCAATGGTCAAATCTCAAATAATAATCAACTTAAAAAAAGAAAAAACACCCGATTAATCAAATACGTTTCTGAACAAATAATCAATTTTGTGTCCACTCCGAAAAGTCCAAGAGATGATTTTCAGCACCTTTTTGCCCCTGCCCTGAAGGGAGAAGTTTGCTGGAAATCAGGACTCACTTCTTCGCTGCTGCATAGCTATAGCAAAGCGCAGTAGGGTATTGGGGCAAAACCTGATCTTCAATTCCAATAGTACATACTTTTCAGAGTGGACTCAATTTTACAAATTGAAAGCCAGTGAATTACATGAATTATTTTGTTGTTCGATTTGAATTTTGATAGATTGGCTTTTGTTGTTTATTTGTGATTTGGATTGTTGATTATTGTGATTTTAGATGTCACCCACGGTGAACGACATAGAGCCAACTCATTAAAACATCTTATCCAATGTTTCATTCGAGATAGATTCTGGAATTGCATATTTTATGTAATGCTGAAGTATATCATCCCATTTCAACTTATTATAATTATTCAAGGCTTTAACAAACAACACTCTATTGCTTTTAAATTCATTTAATACAAATAATCCAACTGATAAATTTCCATCAGTATCATTCCTGTAATCAAGAATTTCCCGACCTATTTCCCTTACCACATTATCATAGAGTTTTTCTTTTGATCTATAATAATAATGGATTGCCGTTTTGCTTACTTTAGCATCGGTTGCAATCCTTTTAATAGTAGTGGCCTGAAAACCATACAGAAGGAAAACCCTACGGGCAGAATTCAGTATTTTTTCTTCAGCACTCAAGCTTTATTTTGAATCAGGTTTTTCTTGCCTCTCAAGACTATTATTCACCACTGCTTCATTCAAAATGTTCAGTAATTTATCCAGGGGCACTTTGTGTACTTTGGCTGCTGTTTTAACACTTATAAATTTTGAAATAAACTTTCGCAAACCTAATCCACCAACTCTTTTTAAGCCGAATGTTTCCATTACTTCAGCGATGTCGCCATACTCTTTGAGTATTGCTGATACTTTTGTTTTTTCTGTTATTTGCATTAGAAGCTATATTTAATTTTTGTGTAAATCATTGAGTTGTCAGCGTATTGACCAAAGCGGCCCTTGTCATCACCAACAAATATATTTGAACCCAAAAGGATAGAAAATCCATCATCAAAATCGTAAGTAATTTTAGGTCGGATAAGAGCATCCTGATTTGTCAATCCGATGTATGAGAATAGTTCAAGGTGCAGTGTTTCCCTTAACAGGTCATATCGTGCTAAAAACGTCATGGTATTTTCTATTTCTGTTTTCTGCATCTTTTCATCATAATCCAAAACAACCTCCTGGATAAATTGCGAACTGAATTTTACACCCTTAATACTAAAATCTACTCCTGTAAGGTAGTGTATATAATCTTTTTGGACTAAAGCATCATTAGCAAAAGGATCTTCTGTTTGAAAATATTTGCCATTGTAATAAGCAGCTTCGCCACGCAACACTACACCTTTGATTTCAGAACTAAATGATCCCCCACCAATTAGCAAGCGATGATGTTCCGGAGTTATGTTTAATCCAGTAAGTACTGGCTTTCCAGTAGACATATCAATAATTTTTTCAATATGCATGCTGGGATTATCATCCCATGTATATCCTCCCATGAGTTCAAAGTCAATCTTGGACGTCATCGCAGAATATTTTACAAATAATTCGCTGTTTTCAAGATTAGGTGTCATACTGGATTTAGACCAATCGAAAGTAGGAACTATTGGAAACTCTGGTTGTACATGCCAAATTGATCCCGCTTGTGGAATTTCAGTTGGGGTAAATAGAGGCATCCAAATTACTTCAAAAGTATGGTTGCCAATATAATAATCCAATTTAGTTGCCAATACACCGGTTCTTATTTCATCAAAATCGGGCAATAAAAACTCTGTCAGGTTAAGGGGAGAAACGATGTCGGTAATAAATGCCCCATCTGCTTTGCCCCAAACAATTTGCTGTTGTCCTATTCGTAAATCAAAGTTATCGAAATACAAATCCATATATAATTCTCTCAATCGTAAATCCAGTTTATTGTTATCGTAATGATACAACATGGGGTTTGCTTTGAAAGCTGCCTTTCCTCCTGTTTTTTCAAAGTTTAAATCCAGAGTATTCTGAAGTATTGAAAAATCTCCTGTTTCTAACAAAACTCCTGTGTAATTTCGTACAAATCCTGAAATTTCAGTATTTTGAGATTTTGCAATATAGGAAAAGCTGATTGCTACTAATAGTATTATTATCTTTTTCACTTTTTTTGTTTTAAGGTTAATACCTACTAAAATTAGTATGTTGTAGGTATTTTTGTTTTTATAATCCCCTCATCATCATTCTTTCGCTAAAATGTGTTGCTGGAATACCAGTATTTATTTTCACATTACTTAATAGCATGTTTGTTTTATGATTTTTCTGAACATTATTCATTTCCAAACTGCTTATCACCCATATTCCAGCTATTTTTTCTGATTTCTTAACGGTCAATATCTTTAACAATTCATCATCTTCATCGTAAAATTCTTTTTTCTCTCCAATAAAGTTCGATTTATCTACCCAGGTAATTGTTTTGGAATACATATATTCATCGTTCTTTGATACACTTTGAACTACGTAACAAGCTTTCCCATTGATGGTTTCTTCCCTTAATAGTTTATGTGTGTCATCTTCAAGTTTACGATCACCAAGATCATCATAGGTAAAATCAGATCCCATAAAATAATCACTTTTACTATCGCTTGAAATACGTTTTGTCTTTTTTAAAGCTGGTAAATATATCCACTGATCATCGCTTTGATCTGTGTCGTAAGCCCAACTCATAAAAGATGTATTTTTAACATCTGCAGGAGATGTAAAAAACATAATGCTTTTTTCTACATCTGCAAATTGCTTGGAGTATTGTTTGATTTTTCTCACTCTTTGGCTTCCACTCTTATTCGTAAGTGTCATCGTAAGGTCAGCGGTTTGATCATTGCCTGATGGCCGATTATAGACTTTTTCTACAATTTGCTTTCCTGTCAAGTTTTGAGCAGAAACACTGGAGCTAATTCCAAATGTTAAAAATATAGCTGCTAATATTGCTGTTATTCGTAAATGTTTCATGATTTTTCTTTTTAGATTTTATTTAATAGATTTTTTGAAATATATATTTGATATTTTTAATAGAACCAACATAACTGTCACTGTACCAACAAAACTCGTAAACATATTTAGTGATACTAAAGCACCAAGCTCTCTGTTTGGAGGAAATACAGAAAACATTAAGACTAAGAAACCTGCAATGACCACTATTGCATTAAAAATAATTGCTTTGCCTGAATGTGCCATTGTTTTTTGTGCAACTACTAATTGATTGCTTGTTTTTAAAGCATTGAGACGATACTGCTCAATAAAATGAACAGCATAATCGATTCCGATTCCTATGGCTATACTCGACAAGAGCGCTGTTGTAGAGTTTAGGGGTATATTTAAGAAACCCATTACACCAAAACTTATGGCAGCTGTTATTACAATAGGTACTGATCCTATTAAACCCAGCGTAAACTTTCTAAACATTAAGGACAGTAAAACAATAACGATTATCAAGGACAATAGTAAACTCGAGATTTGACCTTTTAGAATTAACTCTGTAAATACCAGACCTTTATAGCCACTACCTGCATAATTTATACTTACCCCATATTTTTCAAGATCCACTTTATATGAATCTATAATTTCTATAGTCGAATTCATTGCTTTGGAATCGTCACTTTTAAGCTGATAAGTAACATTCATTTTAGCATAATCATAATCAACCACTTTGTTAAGATTTTCAGGGTCGCCTGACATTTCATAAAGCAATAAATATTGAGCAATCATATCCCGGGTATCAGGAATTGTATTGAACTCTTCCTTATCGGCATTCATCACTTTGTTCATCCGTTTTATATAGTCGGTAAGTGAAAAGGAGTTTCCAACTATTTCAAGTTCATCCTCTACTTGAGTTTGCATTTTGTCAACCAGTTTTAAAACCTCTGGATTTTTAAATACATTTAACTCATCCCCTCCATCTAAAATTAAATTAAACTGCGTAGTGCCGCCAAAGTTTTGGTTAATGAATTTATCAGTTAATACAATTTCACTGTCTTTCTCGAATTTATCAAGGAAACTGGAGTTGATCCATATCTTTTGCATTCCTATAATTGAAAGTACAATAATGAGTGCAGTTGCTATAATTGATACACTTTTTCTTTTTAATATAGCTGCTGCAAATTTGTGTAAAGGATCGCTCTTAGAAACAGCAGATTCTTTAACTTTTCTAGGTTTTGGCAATCCAAAAATCATGATTCCTGCTGGAACAAGAACAAGTGAAAAAAGCATAGCTGTTAATACACCAAAAGCCGTAAATAATCCAAAATATTTAATTGGATACACTTGTGATGTTAATAGTGAAATAAATCCAACAGCAGTTGTTACTGCAGCCATTACAACGGGTTTCCACTTAAATTTCAACATGTCGGCTACAGCCTCTTTTTTGCCAGTTTCTGGGTTTTTATTTACAAATAATTGTAAATGCGTGTATAAATGAACCGAGTACGCAACACCAATGGCTATAAGCATTACAGGAATCATTGTTGAAACTGCATATATCGGAATATTTAACATAGCCATTAGCCCAAATACCCAAATTGTAGATAAGAAAACAACAGACATTGTTAATAATGTGCTTTTTACACTTCGCAGTATCACCAACAAAACAATCATAATCACTATGAGTACAATTGGCACCATTTTCTTCATATCAGCAGGGCCAAGTAATGCCATAGTGCCCTCAACAATAGGACGACCAGCAACATGAACTTTAATGTCTTCCGTTTCATAGGATTCAGCAAGTGCCAGTATTTCATCATAAAACTCCATACTAAACACGTCATCCTTAATTTCTGCTATTATAACTGTAACGGTTTCGTTGGTTGAAACAAGTCGCCCATAAATCATTTCATTCTTACGTACATTTTCTTTTAGCTCATTAATTTTTGATTCTGATTTCGGAACTCTTTTGAAAAACCGTTCTACTTCCATTCCATCCTCTGTGCCTATAATATTATCGGCAGTATATAAAGAGGTAACATCAGCTTTTTCAATTTCATCCATTTTCTGAAGTCTTTTTGTAAGCTGCTTTAGGGTGTCTAAGGTTGCCGTATTAAAAATTCCATTCTGATTTTCAATGGCCACAATTATTCCATCATTAATCCCAAACCATTCTTCAGCTTGATCGCTATAAACAAATGATGGATGATCCTGAGGCATGTATTTATCAAGATCAGTCTCCATTTTTGACTTTTCTTTCATTTGCATGAAAAATACTACACTGATAATTATAGTTACAGCAACGATAATCCAGGGTGCTTTTAAAAATTTCCTTAATAACTTTTCCATATTCTTATTGATGTTTGTTAATATTCACTAACGTTTGATTGACAAAAAAACCCACTTTATTGCAAGTCAGTCTTATACTATTATTATAGCAATTTTGCTTTAGTTGTAGGTTTTGGCGCTTTTACGACAAGTATTCTTGCTACTTCAGTTGTATTGTTTGAAATGCAATGAGGTATATCTTTTGGACTTTCCACAAGACAATCGGCACCGACAATTTGTTTTTCATCTCCCACTAAAATTTCAGGGTTTCCTTCTAATATATAGAAGAATACATCTACTGGTGTAATGTGTGGCTTCAGGCTTTCTCCCGGATTCAATGTAATATGAACAGCCTGGGCAGTCTCTTCATCATATAATTTTCTCACATCTAACTTATGAGGTGTGTCAGTGATTTCAGTCTCAACGACTTTAGTTACTTTCATTTCTTTACTATTAATTTTATTGATTCAACAAGTTGTTGGCCTTCAAGTGGTAAATCAAACGAAAAACCTGAGAATTGCCATTTCTTAATAAATAGTCTCAGGCTTCCCATGATTACAATGGAAAG
>Ga0233431_1003514_pt1 | contig 18654 bp, 23 predicted proteins | sample SI_118_April2016_FD_179867 | JGI IMG/M metagenome (GOLD analysis project Ga0233431, IMG submission 179867) | Seawater microbial communities from Saanich Inlet, British Columbia, Canada - SI_118_April2016_200_MG | ecosystem: Environmental > Aquatic > Marine > Inlet | place: Canada: British... | reverse complement strand
AGCTGTAGCAAAGTAATCCTTACTTAATATAGAAACTAAAAAGCCTATCCAAATTTTGGATAGGCTTTTTTAATATATGCCAGTGTGATGAAATGGTAGACATGGGGGATTCAAAATCCCCTGGCTTTACGGCCGTGTCGGTTCGAGTCCGATCTCTGGTACCACTACTATATAAGCCTTTAAATATACTAAATCAATATTTTTATTTATATAGGTGTACTTCTAATCATAATAAATTATTAATTCACTATTTGGTGTTTGTATTACCTCTTTTATCATTTGATAAACTGTTAGACCATATAAAATATAGTATTGTATTTCTTGTTCTTTAAATTGTTTTTTACAAAAACTTATTCCATCTTCAATATCTGAAAATAAATCTTTTTTTTCCTCGTTTGATAATTCTCTATGTGTTATAGATTTATCATCTCCTTCTTTATATGATATTTTTCCTTCTTTATTTTCAATGAAAAATACTGAGCCGTTAAAACCATTCCAACATCCAAATGATAGTAAAAGTACAGGTGAAAGTAAATCATATTGAGCAAAATAAGATTGTTCTTTATGTATGTCTGTCATATTTAATCGATAGTATATCTCTACAAAATCTTGTCCTACATTTACTATATCAATATTCTGTGTGGAAATACTAGAAGTATTTTTAATATTACATGCTCTAATACTTAAATCTAATCCCATTTAAGTTATCTCCCATCCTTTTTTGCTATTTTTACTTCGAGTTTCTTATAGTTTTTAGGTATGTTCATTTAATAGTCCTTCTCTACTCTAGCTCTAGCTGCATCCATTTTATTATCATTATTTAAATCTGCTACTGCTATCCTTGATATAATGATATTTAGTGGCATATCTTCAGATCTACCATCATATACACCATCTACAAACTTTATTGGTTGTTGTGTTAACTCACTAATATTAAGAGTAATATTTTTTAGGTCAATAGACGATGCTAAAAGAAAAGATGATACAAGAAATATAAAAGTAATAAATTTCATAGCCCCACTCTTTTCAATATCCATATGTATAAATCCATAAATCATTATCTATATTCATTTTATTTTTGTATTTTCGTGAATCTTTTACTATACTTAAATTTACTAGATTAGAATCTATTGTAAAATATTCACTTAATAGCCATTCATTTTCATCTGTTGGGACAATATCCTGATAATCTAATGAATTAATGAAATTTTCTATTATATTCAGTTCAGCATCTGATAATTCTTCAAACTCTTCTACTTGAAATATATTATAAGAAATAAGATACCGTTGTTTTTCTCCCATTTCATTCCATCTTTTTAATGTTGATATAATTATCTATCCTCAAGCATGTTTATATTTTCTTCAACTTTTATGGTATCATAAAACTATATGCTTTTTTAATGATTAAAAGCTGTTTTTTATGATTTTCTATAGCCATGATATCTTTTTATCACCAATTAACGAAGTTACAAAAATTTTATCATAATTATTTTGGATATATTCCCAAAGGACAATACGCCTTTTAAGATACGAGCTCCAACGGAAAAGTTCTTGAAATGCATTTTGTAATTCATTTTCCTTATAATTATTTATACTTATTAAATAATCTACAATATCTACATAAGCAGATTCACATGCTTCTTCAAGTACCTTTAAGTCACTACTATCCTGTCCTACTTCCTCTACTAAATATTTAAGAATCTCAAGCCTTCCTTTTCTAGCTGCTACTAATATAGGTGTATTACCACTCACATCACTAAGATCCATTTGATCACCTTTTAGATGCATCTGCTTTATTACATCTAGTTGGTTCGATATCACTGCCCTATGTAAAGGTTTATGTGGATATTTTTCTAAGTCTTTTTTCTCTTGTACTAACCTCTTGTGTGTGATCTCTTTTCCTTTAAATGTATAAAACTTCACATAAGAGTTTTTTCCTGTTGTGTTAATATTTGCTTCATACTTTAAGGCATATTTTTCTATTAACTCTTTTCTTTTAGATGGTTTTATCTTCACAAAAATTTCTTCAAATGTTTTTCCATATTTTTTATTTTTTTCTAAAAGATTAAATAATATATCCTCTTCTAAATATATTAACCCAGATACAATATCAACATTTCTTTCATTCCAATAGTAATATTCTTTAAAATGTGTAGATTTAAGTGATGTACAATATGCAAAAAGATTTTTCAGCTTTATCTTTTTATTAGTTTCTAAGGAATAAGAACCAAATACACCACGTTCAATTGAAGCACCGCCATAATATCCAATAGCTTCTGGATATTTTTTATTACTCATAATAGGTCTATCATAAATTACATATTTTAACTTATAGTTTTTCGCTACTTTAACAGATTTTTTTTCTTGTTGATCTTCTAAAATAACTTCAATATCAGCATAATTGATATATGGTCCATTTTCACATAATATATTATTAAAATCATAAAATGAAAATTTATCATCAAATGCACTAAGGTCATTTTTGTACATTTTATTTTCTAAAGCATCAAAAATCTTTTCATCTACTATTGTGCCAAATGTGAATTCTCCACCATAACCTGTCAATTCTATACTATATTTCATCTTTTATATACCTCCGTAATAATCTTAAATTATACATTTTCAATCCTTTTTCTAATCATAATAGACTATAAGTTTGCTAGCTGGTGTTAAAACAACTTCTTTTATCATTTGATTCTTTTTATAAAATACTTTCCAATTCATCCTCATACACAACTTCTTTTTCAAGTAGCATAGCTGAAAGTTTTTCAATTTTATCCCAATGCTTATTTACTAGTTCTTTTGTACTTTGTTCGCCATTATTCATCCACTTCTCAAGAGCCTTGTCTATTTTTTCATGATAATGTTTAGTATCAGTAATACCTGTTGTTCTTACTTGTGTATTTAATATACCATCTATATTAATATAACCTACATCCTCATCCATACCATAGTGTGCTATTGCTATATAAGCATCTTTTGTAGCTTGTTGCAGATCATTTGAGGCACCTGTATCCATACCATCTATTTCACCATATTTTTTAATCTGAGAGATTCTTCCAGCTAAAGATACACAAATACGATTTTTAAAGTCTTTTATAGTCATATTTGATTGAGCATCTTCATAGTTATATGATACAAATCCTAGAGCATTACCTCTTGGTGTAACTGTAATTTGTTCTATTTTAATATGTGGCATAAGTACTTTAGAGAGTATCGCATGTCCCGCTTCATGAATAGCTGTCTCTTCTAACATCTCTTCAAGTGATAAGTGAGATAGTTTTTCTCCATATTTAATAGTATTTATTTGTTCTATTAATATATCTTGTGTTATAGCTTTTATTCCATGTCTTAAACAATATAGTGATGCTTCTTTTCCTATTAGCTCTAATTGTGATCCATTCATACCTGTAGTATACATAAGGATTTTATTTATATCTATTTCACCTTTTGTAGGCTTAGTCTCTATTATCTTATCTATGAAGTATTTTCTAGCTTCTTTATCTAAGCTAGAGATCTCTACATGGAGCTCTATTCTTCCTGGTCTAATAATAGCACTATCTATATTGTCTTTATAATTTGTAGCAGCCATTACAAATATACTTTCTTCAGCATTTGATGAGAATCCATCTATTGAAGAAAGTAGTTTATTTATAGCTATTTCTCTGCCATTGTTTTGACCTCTTTTACCTATAGCATCAATCTCATCTATAAATACAATAGATGGTGCATATTCTTTGGCTTTGTTAAAGATAGCTTCTATTTTACTAGGATCTAAAAGATCTGTCCCTGTAGTAGCTATAAAAGGTAGGTCAGCTTCAGCAGCAAAAGCCTTAGCTAACAATGTCTTACCAGTACCTGGAGGTCCATACAATAGCATACCTTTTGGAGCTTGAACATCAAACAATTCAAGAAGTTTAGGATTTTTTAAATAGTTAATTGTTTCACTTAGTCTTTGTTTTGCTTTATTATGTCCGGCAATATCTGAAAAGTTAACTTCAGGTATATCAAATACAAGACCGTCTTCACTAAAGTCTTTTACTCTTTTTACTTTTTTAAACTTTACAGTTTCTATTTTATAAGTAATCACACCATCTTTTGATGTAAATTTATCTTTCATTTCTAGTGTAATATTTTTTCTAAATAATTCTCTTACAAGCTTTTCATTTTCTATATCATCATTTATGTACTCTTTTATAAAGTTTGTTACATCTTTTGAGATAGATATTTTAATCTCTTTACAATATTTTACATTTTCACCAAGCGTCATAATATGATCTGTCACCCTATCAAAGAAATTGACACCAATTTTAGATTTTATTCTTCTTGCATCTAACTGTGGTGCGAAGCTTAAAATATGTACCTTTAAAAAGTTTTTAAAATTTGCTGATAGATTAAATTTGATCTCATATTTATTTGTAAATTGAATTTTATAATCTTTAAATGCTTTATTAGCAATCAGTTCATAGGCTTTATATGTAAGCTTATTAAATAATACTATCTGTGCTTGTGAAAACCTTGATACAAGTTCTGGAACTATTGCTTGCTGTTCTCCACCAGATTTATTATCTTTTTTTTGTTCTCTTAGTAAGGCATCAAGTATCATAGACTCAGCTTGAGTATAATCCTCATCTATTAGCTCTAAAAATTTATGATCACTATATAATTCTTTTCCAAGATTAGATGTAATAATAAATATAGTATGCTTAAAATCAATAATATCATCAACTTCTGATTCACTACACTTATTTTCTTCTTTTTGAGCTTCTCCCCAAGCTTTTCCTGTATCTTTACACCATCCGCATATATCTTGTAGATATCCTTCTTCGAATATACTTAAAAGATTTGCTTGTACAGCATTATTCGCTTTCTCAAATTCATCTAATACTATTATTGATTTTGGATTATTTTTTACAAACGATGTTAAAGAGCCAGGTTTTGCATTTCCATATTGTCTTGATGTACCATAAAGTGCACCACCACTATCTGAATCATTATACTGTGTCATATCAAACTTTTTAAATTTATATTCATCAAGATTTTCACCCATAAGCTGAGCTAAATAAGTTTTACCAGTAGCAGGAGGTCCAAGAAATAGATATGTAGATTTTGGTCCATTAGAATTTTCAAGTATATTATTTTTGATACTATCTGTGATAGACTCAATAGCTAATTCTTGACCATAAAGCCTTTTAGATAGATTAATTTTCATATCTCTTGCAGCTTGTAGCATATCATCTCCAGCAGTATTAGTTGTAGATGGAATTTCATTACCTCTTAGTCTATAGCCTTTTTCTTTCATTGTATTAATAAACTCTTTAACATATTTAGAAAATTCAATTTTAGGAGACAGCAAAGCTATATTCAAAGTACTTTCTTTAACTATTGTATCGCTTTCTTCACCTTCAATAATATCATTATCTTTATTTAGGTACTCCATTACATCAGTTGCTATATCATTATCACCCAAATTCATATTGCGAACTGCTTCTATAATATGATCTATGCTAATCTCTTCTGCATTATCTTGAATTGCAAAATACTTTGCATGTAAAAATAGATTTTTCATTAAATTTCCTAAATTTTATTTATTTATATTATTGTACAATAATATAAATAACACAAAGGACTAAAATGGCAATAACAATTGATGAAATAAAATCTTGGCTAGATCAAGATGGGTTAAAATATAATGTAAGTGATGGTGGTACAATAGTTACAGGTTTTTATGAAAATGAAATGGTAAATATTAGAGCAAATGATGATGGAGATATGTTTGAATTAAAAGTTAATAAAGTAGATCCAGAAACTGAATCTATATTAAAAATACAAGATCATAAACATCAAATACTTGTACTACAGCACATGCTATATATGAACTATAATACTAAATTTGGCACATGGGAATTTGATCCTTCAGATGGAGAGATTAGAGCTAAAGTTGAGATACCTTTAGAAGATGCTACTATGACTTATAAACAATTCAAAAGAATTATTGGATATTGTAGTGATATACATGAAGGATTTGATGAACTTGAAAATATTATGCATACAGGTCAATGCCCAGAAGATGATAGTAATGATTTATCATCATTATTAGCTGGTATGCTAGCAGATATGGCAAAAGATCCAGAGATGAAAGAAATTATTGACAAAGATCCAGAGATGAAAGAAATTATTGACGGTATTTTAGATGATAATTCTAGTAGTACAAAAAAGAAGAAAGATGATATATCTGACGAGGATGGGATTTAATTCCCACTCTCGAATATATATATCAACCTTTTTTAATATTTTCCTATAATAAAACTACTTATTTAAAAAATTGATAATATTGATGATACTGAACCCAATAAATTAATATAGTCAATATCAATAAATTTATTCAATAATAAATTTAATAGTTTTATTACTATTGGTATTAGTGCAACAAATAGTACAAGTAATACTGGATGAACTTTACTTATATGAGCAATAACATCTCTCCAAGTAGTAAATCTAGCAGACACTAATCTCCACTGTTCAAATAGTTTGTCAATATCATTACATTTCCTAAAGAAGCTGTATGACTTATCTATAGATGAACTATTTGAAATTACTTGAAAATTATAATTTGTCATAAAATTAGTAAATTTTTTTCTTGTCATTGAAAATATATTATACTTATTTATTATTTCTCTAATACCAGTACCTAGTATATTTTTATTATGAGATATTGAATTATTAATAATATTTAATATAAATACCCTTTGTACATTAGTTAATAAATATGTATGAAAATGATCTTGCTCTTTATTCGCTTTTATATCTTTAGCTTTTGTATCTAAAATATGTACAATATTGTGTGCATTTCCTATGGTAAACATATCTACTTGAGATTGATATATATTAAAATAATCTGCATTTGTAAGTTTATTTCCTTTATTTACTTTTGAGCTTAATAAAGGCTCAAAGGAAATAAAGTTATTTTCATACTCATCATCTAAAACTTTACTTTCACATGTTAAGGTAATATAACTATTGATATATTTTGTAGCTAGAGGATTGAAATTGTCAAAATAAAATATACTATCATTGTGCTTTACATATTTTAATATCAATGATGTTATAAATGTATCATAATTTATAAATGAATAAATATCTTTTTCTTCTTCTACGGCAAAAATATGCTTTTCTATATCCCAATAATGTTTATTACCACTATTCTCTGATAGTTTCTTCTTCTCATCTTTTGTAAGACCTACTCTACCTTTTACTTCATCATCAAGACTACAAGTAGTTAATGGATAATCTCTTTGACTTTTATCTTCATTATGTGGTGTATAAAATTGAAATATCTCTTTATTATCTTCAACATATAGTTTTAAAATGGCTTTTGTTAAAGTATCATATTTAACTATTTCAATCCATATTTGTTGAGTATTTTTAATAAACTTTATTTTAAGCCTATCATCTTCAAAAAAATATTTATTTTCTATAGTATTTTCACTAATTTTATTTATAAGTTCATTAATATATGCTTTATACTTTTTATAACTATTATTTACTTTAAGATATTCTATAGATTTTTTTTTAGTAGTACTTATGGTAGGACATGGTTTATTTTTAAAAGGTGTTTTTTTACCAATATATACGTAAGAGTCTCGATCTTTTTTATATAATGAAGTTAGCATTCTGTTTATATTATATAAACTTTCAAGGTCTTTTTGAGTTGGTGTTATTTTAATATATAAGAATGCTATATTATTATCAAAAAAATAAATTTTAGTATCTTCAATATTGAGATTGTATGCAATATTTTCTTTTTTTCCATATAGTGTTATATTATCATGAGTAAATATTTTTGATTTAACTTTTACCTCTTTATTAATAGCTTTAACATAACTAAGTAGATTATCTATATTTGGAAATTCACCTATATCATCTTCACTATTAACTACATCTTCATCATAAATAAAACTATGTGTTAAAATTATTGAACAATCATCTATATTAATATTTGTCACTATTATATTCCTTTTTGGCATCTATTTGAACTATACTATAGCTACACATAGGTCTTGATGTATCTTGTATTACCAATGCAGTTAAATTACCACCAAATACACAACCCGTATCTATACCTATAGCAAATTTATCTATTTTAACTTCATCAAATGGCTGATGTCCATATACTATAATACCCTGATTTCCATCATAGTATTCACTCCACCACTTATCTTCTTCTTTTTCACTATTTAATGATACTAAATTTTGACTGATATCAAGTTTTCTCATCCAAGTTAATCTTTCTAAGTCTTTTTTTCTAGCATTGTCTAGGTCAATTTTATTTTGAATACCTGCATGTAGTATAGTTAGATTATCTATTTTAATGTAAAAAGGCAAGCTTTGAAGATATTTAAAATCCTTTTCTGTCATGTTATTAAATATATCTTGCTTATCTTGTGTAAATTTCATGGGTATTGTTTTACCAATCTCGATATGCTTATCATGGTGTTTTTTATATTTTAGATATTTATATTCATGATTTCCCATTACACACTCAATATTCTCTTCTTGTATATATTTAAGAAGTTTATTTGAATGTGGACCACGATCAAGTATATCCCCTACTATAATCTCTCTATCTTCACTAGATGGATTTACTTTAGTTCTAAGTTCTTTAAATTCCTCAAGACAACCATGTAAATCTCCATATATTATTATTTTAAAATTTTCCATATTTAAACCATCGGTACAATCTGTGGAAAAATATGAGTTGCAAAGTGAGAATTGAACTTTATTCTAATATTACCTCTAGGTGTATTTGATTCTAAAAAATCCATATCAACTAAAGTTTTTATCAAAGATGAAGCAACTCTGTCTTTTGTACCTATAATATATTGTACTTTACCACGAGGAAGCTCACCATATACAAGTAATTCTTTAAATAACTCTTTTGTATGTTTAGGTAGTGGTTGCGTGTCATACATACCTTGCTGTGAATTTAAAATATAATTATCAATCCTACCACTCAATGTTGAAAGATTTAAATTTTCTTTCATAAATTCTACTTGATCAAGAGCAACTTCTAGCATAAACTTTACATACCTAGTAAGTTCTTTTGTTGATAATGCACCTCTACCATCCAAATCACCTTGTCTTGGCATATCCGCAAGTGCTAGGTTATATTTATACTTTTCACTATCTCTTGCTAATCCCCTTGATATATTCCACAATCCATAACCAGTAAGATTCATATTTATAATTACCCCATCAAGTGCCAATCTTGATACTCTACCATTCCCATCTAAAAATGGATGAATCCAAACTAATCTATGATGAGAAGATATGGCATATATTAGTTTTAATGCTTGCGTTGTAAAGTTTGGTATTTTATATAAACATTCATATTTTTCTATAATACTATTTAACTCTAAAAAACTAGGTGCTATATGATTTCCAATTGTTACATCTGTATCTCTTAATTCTCCTGCTATCATAGTGATAGTTTTATCATCATTAGAAATATTTAAAAATGACTCCATCCCTTTATGATTATAAAATTCACTATGTATTTTTAATATAAACTCTTTTGAATATGGATTATTTAAATTACTACTACAGTATTCCTCCACAAATCTTTGAGTACTAATATGAGCCAACGATAATAATTGTAGATTTTTAGCTTTTTTATCCTGTGAATACTCTTGTCTCATAGCTTTATCTATATCAATAGGATGTGTTCCTTCTGATTCAATTTTATTAGAATAATAGCTATTGACTTTTCTCAATAAATCTTGAATACCATTTATGACATGAATATTATGAGTACCTACAAGCATAGCACTTTTTGTACATACTTCTTCTGCTAATACCAATAATTCTTGATCTACTATTCCATTAAGTTGTGTTGGTATTATTGGTGTAAAATCCATGATGGTATCCTTTACTTGTCATAGTATATCTAAAATATGTAAAAAGTGCGACTAATTATGCGACTAATTTTAGATTAACATATTAGTTAATAAAGCGATTCATAATAATAAATACTTTCTTTATCTAGTTCATTATGCGACTAATTAGTATTTTATAGATATTTACTCTACTTTTTTTAATTCTAAAATACAATGATTCCATTGATTATTTCGTATTTCACTAATATTAGCTTCTATATTGTTACTTAATTTATTATAAAAAACTTCTAATTTACTTTTACCCAATATACTTAATAGTGAGTTGTTAATGAAGCCTGTTATAAAGCCAAATATTTCAATCGTTATAGTTCTTATATTTAGGATTATCTTGCCACTCATATTGTATAGTATTATTAAAATATTTTTCTATATGATGAGTGGTAGTGCTTACACTATCTTTGCAACCAAGAATAACTGTAGAAATATAATCTAAAGTATAATGATTGAGAAAATTATAATTTATGAATTGATAGCATTTAGCTTCATTTTTAAATAGCGACAAGTCTTTATAGTTATATATTTCTATAATATTCTTTGAGAAAGTTTGGCAATTATATTTACTTAAATTGTACTTATTATACTTAAAATCATTTAATAAATTTTCTAATGAATTAAGTATAATATTTTTTCCAAACTTAAAAGTATGACACTGCTCATACTTTGTTATATTTTCATCACATTGAATATTCCGAGAACGTAGCTTTAAATCAAATAAAGATTCTGTATCACCAAAAAATCCAAAATTTGAAAAATTATTTTTTTCACAGTTGTCATCTATAGTTACATGTTGCTTTTCATTTTCACTTAAAAAATCCACTTTAAATGTATCTTTATTTCTTTTATTTAAAAAGAAATGAAAATGATATAAGTTACTATGACTATTTTCCAAACAGGTTCTATCTATATTGAAAATGTTTACAGCAAGAGGTCTTTTACACAACGTAAAATATAAGCCCTGATTTGACGGCATAAAGATACTCTGAGATAATACCGCTATGTTAAGTAAGATAACTAACAATATCTTTCGAATCAAATTACACCTTCTGACCAACAGCAATTACTACTGGCTCCATCAAAAAGAAATCTTCTTCTTCAAACATCTCTTCTAAATTTTCCAAAGCAACTTCCATCCATTCTAAATCTTTTTCAAGTTCAGCCTTTTTTTCTGGATATTTTTCTATTGCTCTTTTTATATAATTAGGTCGCCATTCAAAGTTTTCTGTAAAAAGTTCAAGTCTATCATCAATTTCTTTATTGGCTGTGTCTAATTTATCTAAAAATAATTTCATATTCCTAAAGCCTGTTTTCCATAGTTGATTATAAATTTGTCTTCCATGTCTTCTGTTTGACATACCAGGTATTTTTTCTGATAATGTAAAAATCTTTTCTACTATATTGTTCTCATCTGGATATGCTATTGTTAACCAATCATCGTATGTAATTATTACAATTACGCCATTTTTATTCATCAACTTTCTAAGGTCTCTTAATACTTTAGTAGGATTTGTTAAATGATGAAAAACAGCTGATGAAAATATTAAATCAAAACCATCCTTATCTAGCTCAACTAATTTATCTTTTAATAATTGAATTCCTTCTTTTGTTTCAATATCTACATTATAAAAACTATGATTTTTATAATTAGACTTATTTGCTTTCTCAATAGCACCTTGACTTTGATCAACACCAATAATATGAGTAAAACCATTAAGTTTACTAAATCGTTCATTAGTGACAAAACCTTCAGAACAGCCAATATCTAAACCAATTAAGTCTTCTTTTTTATCCATTAAACTTAGTCCATATTCTAAACCACTTAAATCAGTTTCTTCCCTTAATTTACTTTGTTTTCTAAGTCTAGATAATTCATCATACTCAACTGGACAATATGATGAATCTTTATTTTGTTTTTTTATTAAATTTATATCAAATTCATTATTTACAATAGTAATATTTGGGGGAACATCTACATGCTGTACAAATACTTTTTCAACTGCTTCTTCAATATCAGCAAGACCCAATGAAGCAAAAAAGTTTTTAAGATAATTAAATACAAGTTCAGCTTCAAATTTACTACAACTACCATCTTTATGCATAAGCTTGTTTCTCATCTCAACAATTGAATTTAAATCTAGTGAAGTTAATATCCCTAAATCAACATCAGAATAATTTTCCCATTTTTTAAATAGTTTTGATTGTCTATAAAGTCCTACAAGCTGTCCAAATGTAAAATCATCTACACCCTTATTTCCTTTGCCTATCTCTTCTTCTGCTTTATTTAATTCTTTTCTATCAGCAAATGGTAGTTTTGTAATAGCCTGATGAAAGATTTGTTTCATCGCAACTTCAAAAAGTGTAGCACTCTCTTTTATAACAACATCATATTCTCCACCATCTAACGACTGATGAATAAAGCTAAATTTATTTTTATAATTTTTTTGTTCCAACTTTTTTCCTATTCTATAATTCTGTAATGTCTTTTAGCCCATAAGCTGAAACCATAAAATCTAGGACACCTACTAGATGTGCTTGATTATGTCCATCCAATTCTAAATAATAATTTAAAGCTTGATTTGGAAACCATTGTACTGCTTTTGTTTGTGTTTTATCTTTTACATCATAAAGAGCTAATTCACTTGTAAAGTGAAAGCTTTGTTCAGCAGGTATAAAACAAAACTTAACTTGGTTTTCTTTATATACATTGCTATGTAGTTTTTTAAAGGCATTTATTCTACCTTTTATCTCTTTTGTATCTGGTACAAAATATGTGTATTCTTTACCATTTAACAAGTTGTCATGAACAGTTTTTACTAACTCTTTGTCTATCTCATTATCATTTGTCATTCCAATGTCATTTGATAAATCAGGAGTAACAATCCAAACTGAAGATGCAGAAGTTTCCCATATAGCTAAAGTCTTTTCATTAATAATACTACCAAGCCCATTTGCTTTTATAAAGTCTTCTAGAATATGAATTTTGCCTATAAAGTTTTCTTCTAACTTTTGATTTGCATAAAGTGAATATATGCCAACACTAAGAAGGGCAATAACTGTTGTAAATATAGCTCCTATAAACAAGTTTAATCCACCAACTATCTCTTGCAAATAACCAATAAAAAATGCAACTGCAAATGTTAGGACTGATGCCATAATTGTAAACTTTGGACTTTTAAAAAAACTTGATATTTTATTTACTTTTTCTTCCATTTGCTTTTTCCTTTATTTCTTAAATAATTCAGAATGACTACCACTTCTTACAAGTGCTAATTCTAAAATATCTTTATCTATTTTACTAGAAAGCTTCTTATAACCTTTTTTAAAACCAGATGTTCTAAAAATACTATACATTTAATTATCTAAATCATTAAATAATTTATCTTCAAGAATAACCATAAAGGTATTTATTCTTTTCCATTGTTCTGTATATTTAAACTAAATTCATCAATACTAATTTATAGTTCCTAATATATTCTTTTTATTAAGTAGTATATTACCGTAAAATACATTGATTTGTATTGCCTTTGTTATTTATATTTATAATTATTTTTTACTGTGCATTTATGACTTGACTCCTATCTTTCAAAGTCAGGTGTATTATTCATTTCCTATTTTATTTAATTGATTATGCTACATCTATAAGTGTATAATATACCCCTCTTGTCTTACCATGAGACTGCATGATATCTTTTTCTACTAAATCAGATAAATCTCTACTTGCTGTTAGTCTTGTAGTTTTAGTGATACTCATATATTTTTTGACTTTCATGCCACCTTCAAATACATCTGGCAAATATGAAAGCATTTTAAGTATCACTTTCTTTTGCCTTTCATTTAGTTTTGTATCTATGTGTCTATCCCAAAACTTTGCTTTTGTAGTAATACTTTGAACTTTTTTCAGTGTATCATTTACTGACTCTTCAAATACATTGATAAACCATTCTATCCATTGTGTGATATCTTGATTTGTATTTATACATACTTGATCTAGTATTTTATAATATTCTTTTCGTTTTTGATAGATTATTGTTGATACTGAATAAAAGTTATTATTAGCTAGATTTGTTTTAGCTAATATATAATCAGTAATTGCTCTTGCTATTCTTCCATTTCCATCATCAAATGGATGTATTAGTACAAAGTACAGGTGAGCAACTATTGCCTTATATATATGGTTTATTTCATCATCTTTATTTAACCATACTAAAAATCGATCCATAAGTATATCTATTTCTTTTGATGGTGGTGCAATATAATGAACTTTTTCTTTATTCCAGTGACCAGATACTATTTGCATATCTTCTTCGTCTGTCCTATATGAGCCTATATTTATCTCTCTAAGCCCATTGTTACCTGATGGAAATAATGCTTTGTGCCATGATAATAGTCTTGTTTTATCCAATGGATCACTATTGACTCTTGCATCTACAAGCACTTCTATAAGTGAATCTGACTGCACTGTATAGCTATAGTCATCTTCAAGACCCAGTTTTAGTATCTTATTTATAGATGAATGAACAGATGATCTTTGTAGTGTCTCACCTTCTATAGCAGATGTACTTAGTGCATCATCTAGTAATATCTCTAGTACTAATTCATTTGAATCTTTACTATTTATAAATGATTCAAGCATATTTAATTGACCAAATTTATAAGTTAGCTTTTCAAGATTTACTTTCTTATACACAAAATTTGAAAAATATTTAGACTCCCAAATCCATTTTAATTCTTTATGATATGTTTTCATAGGATTATTGTATCATTTTTTGATACAATAATAGCTTTAATTGTATCGTTTTATTTATATCTTTAAGATACCACTTCAATCTTACGATTATCAAATACTTTATTTGTAGCACTATCATATCCATATACAAAATCAAAGTTTGCTCGTATTTGATATTTGTTTAATAGCCCATATATAGTTGCATCATCATAAATTAGATCAAGCTCATCAATATCATCAAAATCATTTTCTTTTAATTTTTGAGCATAGTATAATGCCGTAGCAAGTTGCATATTTAATTCAGACTCACCATAGTATCCTTGATCATTATTATCTGGATTATTTGTAAATTCTATTTTACTATTTACACTTTCTATATTTTGCATTATATATGCTTCTATATCTAAATTTATATATCCCATAATTAACTCCTTTTTATTCCATTAATTTATCTAATTTAGCTTTTATATTTTCAAAGTTACTAGACCTTGTAATATTATCATCTTCAAGATATAGCTTTTTATTTATCTCTATCATTACTGATTTTACTCTAAAATCTTTTCCCCAATAATTTGTAGGTACTAAGCTACCTGTATATGGTATATTTATACCTATATCATATCCATCAAATATATCTTTAATCTTTTCTATAAGCTTATCATCTACATGATTATCTTCAAATCCTATACAAATATCCGGGAGATGAAGATCTTTATCATGGAACCAATATCTTTCATTTGAAAATGAGTGACAGTCAATAACTGCACACTTGTCATATTTATCAAGTTTTTCTTTTGTTAATTGATTTAGTTTTGTATGATGTTCATCAAAATACTTTCTAATTTTGGATTTATTTTTAGTAGATCTTAGGGGCTTTTTATCTAGTATAGAATTTTCATAAAACCATCCAAGCCTAAACTTTTGGTACATAGTTTCAAATTCATCATCTCCAAACCTTTCAGGATCTATGAAAAGTCTTGAATATTGACTTTTAACTCCATCATACTTATCATAAAGTGAAGCAAATAGTTCATCTGTATAAAGATCTGCATATTGAAAGATATTATAATTTAGTTCATCTTTTGATAATAAATAATCATCTAAATACTCAGCTGGAATTTGAGTACCACAATGTGGCAAATGTATCAAATAGTGTGAATTTTTGTTTTTCATATCCCCAAATCCGTAATTGCATTTTCTTTGTAATATTCATCTATTATCTCTAGTCTATCTTGTGCATTTGCATTTTGAAACCATATTTCAATAATAGCACTATTATCTAATTCAGGCTGTTGATTTAATTTATTAATAGCTTCAAATATTTCTAATACTTCTGCAAATAATGGTTTTTGACTAATGATAGACATTCTTTCTCGAATTGGTATAATTGGTGGCGTAAACTCAAACTTATCTAGTTTTATAGCATGTTCATATGTTTGAAATAATTTCTGGAGATTAATTACCATAGATTCCATCTCTTGCAATAAATCTTTTATATCATCATTAATATCATCTCTAATCCATATATTATCTATGGCCAATAAGATGGCGGCTGGTTCATTATGCAGCATTTCATAAATCTCATAACGCTTTTTTACACCAACTTTCATATCATTTATATCTTGAGATTTTGCTAATTCAGACTCTACATGAGCAACCCAATCTGGTACTATTGATTCTAATTGATCATATTTATCTTGATCTAATCTTCCATCTTTATACTCATAATAGCACTCTTCTAAAAATTTAAACATTTCTGCTTCTTTGGACATATTATTTCTCCTGACTAAGCTTATCTATATTTTCTAATACTCTTTTTGCTTTTGCAGCACCATTTTCTACTGATTCTAGTACTTTAGATTTATCTATATCTACAGATACGCTTCCATCATTATCTGATATATTAAATGCACCAGAAATACCACCCCATATTGCTAATCCTATTATTACTACTATTATTAATTTAAACATTTTTTGACTCCTTATAATTTAAAATTCTTTTTCTTTTGTATCTTGAAGCTAAGTTTTGATTCTTTTAGCTTTAGCTCTATTGCTCTATACATTTTAGATATATCATCCTCTGTATAGTTATAGGCACTTTTATTTGATAGATTTGATAGTGTATCAATCTTGTATAATATATCATTCACCCTTTTTGTAGCTACTCTTTTAAATCTATCATGTTTTGATTCTTTATCATACATCTCTTTATTTGTCTTCAATTCTTGTATACCCTCTGTGAAAAATATCTAAAAATTTAAAAAACATATCTCTTAATTTTATTAGCTCAAATGTATTATCTGATATTAGTAATCTTTTATCAGTAATCTCTATATAGTTTTCTTGATCATTCCTAATACTATTCCAATCTTCAGTATTTAATACCATAAAAAGATTTTGTATTTGTGAGTCTATATCTATATACCTAATTGTAATTATTCTATCACCAGTAATATTTACATTTGTTTTAAAGTCAAATTTTATAATCTCTTTTACATTTGTTAGTGACACTTTATTTAGTAATTCACTATTCATTTGCTCATGTAGCTCTTTTGATATAATTTTATTATAGTGTTCAGATATAAGCCCAGACCTATCTTTTTTATATTTATTATCAAACTCTTCTAATATAGTCATTTTTGCTCCAATTTAATCATATTATTATAACTAAACTCTGGATCAATAGCATATTTTTCTGCTTTTAATAGTCTTGTATCTAAATGCTTTTGTTTTTTTTTATTAATTTCTCGTGCATCTTCAAGTAAGTTTTTTACAATTTGTTTCATCTCATACTCTCTTTTATATTCTTTAATTCCATATGCAATACCATATCCAACAATTCCACCAATTCCCAAATATAAAATCAAAGAAATCACTTCACTTAATATTTTTTTTAGCATTATTAATTCCTTATTTATATAAATAATCTAATTATTTACCACAATGTATCATATTTTATATCTTAAGTCAAGTTATGATACAATAAAACATAAATAAAAAAGGATAATTATGTATAAAAATTTATTATTCATATTGATGATATTTATATTTTCAGGTTGTGCTACAAAAATAGATTTTAAAAAATTTGATACTCAAGAATATATAGAAAATAAAGATATAGAATACAAAAAGAAACCAAATTTAGAGCTATGTAATATAAGTGCATCAACTTCACAATTTGCACTAATAAATAATGATAACTTTATTAATCATATATCTTTTAATGAATATTATTATTCTATCTTTAATACATCAAATCAGACAGTATCTTCAAATATAAAATTAGAATTAAGACTAGTGGACTTAGGATATGCAGTAGAATTTATTCCTGCAAGACCATATGAATATAAAGGAAAAACAAGATATACAGATTCTTATTATGATGTGACTGTATATTCACATATCAAGGCTAAACTAACTAAACCAGATGGTTCTATTGAGGTATTTGAGGATCAGTCTAGCTATTCTCACAGAGAAGATGTAGAATACTTTTACGGTTGGGGAAGAGTATACGCTCCAAAATATTTATACAACGATGTATTACAAAATAACTTAAATGATATATTTATCATAGCTAGAAATAAACTATCAAATCCATTTACAGTCACTAAAGTACTAAAGGAAATTAAGCCAGAAAAAGGTAAATATTCTAAATATGCATTAGCTGTTAATGGTGGTACTTGTGATGGTTTATATGGAGGACAAAGAGCAAGTGTATATCATAACAGTACTTTAATAGGTTATGGTGAAGTTACATCACAGACAAGTTGTAAAAATGGATGGGTCTTAATCGAAGATGTTTATAGTATACCAAGTGTTTATGATCAAGTGATTATAAGGTTTTAAATACAAAAGAAAAATATTAAATTTTAATTTCAATATTTAATACCAAATTAATTATATTCATATAAAATAATTATAAATATAATAATAAGGATTAATATGAGTACAGAACCTAGTTTAAATCAAATAGAT
>Ga0233431_1003513_pt1 | contig 18660 bp, 26 predicted proteins | sample SI_118_April2016_FD_179867 | JGI IMG/M metagenome (GOLD analysis project Ga0233431, IMG submission 179867) | Seawater microbial communities from Saanich Inlet, British Columbia, Canada - SI_118_April2016_200_MG | ecosystem: Environmental > Aquatic > Marine > Inlet | place: Canada: British... | reverse complement strand
CAATGTTTTAGAAAAGCTCATTCCAATTCAACCAACTATTGCAATTCAGTCTAAGTCTGATTTGCTTGTTCGAGATATTGATGTGTTTAAGAAGTTTAAGAATATTGATGTAGGTATTTCTTTGAGCACATTAGATGAAAGTACGCAAAAGAAAATTGAACCTCGAGCATCATCTCCGCAAAGACGGATTGATGCATTAATGAAACTCAAGAAAGCAGGAATACACACACATGTTTTTATCTCACCAATTTTGCCAGAGATTACAGATTGGAAAGCTATCATTAAAGCAACAAAGAAGTATGCTGATGAAATCTGGTTTGAAAATTTGAATCTTTATCCATCAATAAAAGCAAACATCTACAAGTTCCTGGAGCAAGTTGATCCTAATCTTGTTGATAAGTACAAAGAGATTTACGCAAAAGATGGTATGTATTGGAACAAAGTTGAAGATGAAATAAAACAATTCTGCAAAGACGAAAAGTTAAATTGTAAGATTTACTTCCACCACACACGTAGATAAACTTATTAATTTTGAATCGTCTATATTTTATGTTACATTGGGCAATATTTATATTTGTAATATCTGTAATATTTTTGGGTGCTGCTTCTAGCTTTATTGTTGATGCTCTTTCTGCATTTGCTAAGAAAGTTGGATTGTCTGCATTTATTGTTGGGTCGATTATTCTAGCTGTTGGGACGACAATACCTGAATTTTCAAATATGTTAATATCTAATACGCAAGGTGTTGCGAGTATTGGAATTGGAACTTTGATTGGAGCAGTTATAACAAACCTTTGTTTAACTTTTGGTATAGTAGCTTTGATTGCTAAGAAAGAAAAGAATATTGTTAAGGGTTTGGAAAATGATACGTATGCCTTTGCATTACTGGCAATTATTTTATTTATATTCTTTAGTTTAGATGGTTTGTTTAGTCGGTTAGATGGTTTGGTAATGGTTATGATTTTTTTAGGGTACCAAATTTATTTATATAAACGAGGTGTTACTCATCATCGAAAGAATTTAGTTTTTGAACAGTTGTCTTCGTATTATATTATTATTCCTTTTGCTGCAGTGCTGGTTATAATTTCTTCAGGCATGGTTATTGAAACGGGAAGAACAATAGCAGAATTGTTTGGAATTTCTCCAGCAGTTATTGGTTTGGTTTTTATTTCATTTGGAGCTACAGTTCCAGAGTTAACTTCAGGTATTATTGCTGCGTTTAGAGGGCAACATGAGCTGTCGTTTGGAAACCTTTTTGGAGCCAGTATTGTGGATTTACTTATGATTCCAGGTTTTGTTGCTTTAATAAAACCAATAAAATTTGTTTTTAGTGATTTCTTGTATCCAATAATTATCATCTTACTTACTTTAGTTTTCTTTATTAGTTATATTAATTTTACTAAGAAGATTGATAAAAAGTTAGGAGTGAGTTTAATCTTAATTTATGTAATTTATCTTTGGATTGTTTTGTTTTAATTATAAAATCCCATAGATCTTGTAAGCAACATATACAAAGTATGAAGCGATCAATAATCCTGCTTGCCATTTTGTAAGTTTATTTTTCTTCCAGAATAGTGCGATTACTAGTACTGACATCACAAACTTAAATGGAATATCAAACCATAGAATGGTTTGACTGATTTTGTAACCTGAAATTGTAGCACCAATTCCAATTGCTAGCATCGGGTTTGTGATATTAGAACCAATTAGAACTCCAAGAGACATAGTTTTAACTCCTTTCATAATTCCACGGATTGCAGTTGTTAGTTCAGGTAGAGCTGTGCTGATTCCAATTACGATGAGTCCAAAGAACGTTTGTTCAATACCAAAAGTTTTCGCAAAGAAGAGAGTATTTTCAACAACCCAGTGTGATGCAAAAGCAAGCATTACAATACCAATAACAATATGACTTATGTGTTTTAGCACGTGGTTCTTTTTCTTTCGTTCAAGTGCTTTATGATATGGTGAGATAAGTTCTCTTACGTTCTTTTCTTTTCGTGTTAGTAATACTAAATATGTGATGTATAATATTATTAAGATCATTCCTTCAAGTTGGGATAGGTAACCATTTAATCCGAAAATCCAAAGAAGGACAATTGCACCAATCATAACCATACCATCTCTTTTGAGCATGTCTTTTGTTGATTTTACTGTTGCAAAGAGAGCAAGAATTCCCATAATTAAAGTTATTTGTATTATATCCGAACCAATGTTTGTTCCAACTGCAACACCAGATGCATCAATACCACTAATTATTTTGATACTGGATGCAACATGTGTAAAGATTTCTGGAAGAGATGTTCCAATTGAAAGAATTGTTAGTCCAATAAATAGTTGAGATATTTTATAGTGTCGAGCTACTTTTCTAGCGCCATCAATAGTTATTCCGGCACCAAACCATAATCCAATTACACCAAGAATAAATAGCAATAGTTCTAATGTCATAATTTATATTCTTGATGAAATATATAAGATTAGCGTAGGAATTTTAGCGTCAAACTTACGCTCGTACGAAAACCATATAATTAACTAGTAATATGAGGTATTAATGGAACAGAAAGTAAGAATGTATTTTGAGTCCCTTAAACCTTCTCAATTAGATATTTCTGAAAAAATAAAAGTGTCCTCAATTGAGAGAATATTGAAGGGAGAAAGTACAATTAAGTATCTTGTAATTGCTAATGGCAAAAAGTTTGTTGTAAGATTAAATGCAGATCTTCAGAACAAAGTAAAAGTAAGAGATGAATTTAATGCATTAAGAGCAGTTGAAAAATTAGATATCGGACCTAGGGCGTTTCTCAAAGATATGTCTAAAAAATTCCTAAAGTATGAGTTCTTAATTGTAGAATATATTGAAGGCGATACTTTGGAAGGAAAGCGCATCACAAAAAAAATGATTAAGGACGTCGCAGAATTATTTGTTAAGATGCGTTCTATTAAAGATAAATTACCGATAAATAAAGAGATGTCTTCTTATTCTAATCTTATGCTTGAGTTTAAATTTCGATTAAGATATGTTGAATCAAAAATTGGAAAATCTCATAAGTTCTCTAAGTTAATGAGAAAAACAATTTCTGAATTAACTAGTAAAGCCAAAGTTACACCTAAGAATGTTCTGTTTCCGTGCCATGCAGATGTTATTAGTTTAAATATTGTGTTAAATAAAAATAAACTAAAATTAATTGACTTTGAAGGATTTGGATTAATGGACCACACCTTAGAAATTGCGTATGTTTTTGAAAGTTTTACTAATAGACCATTTACACAAGAAGAAAGGAAAATTTTCCAGGGAATATACCTTAAATTAGTAAATGATAAAACGTTTCTTAAGCGACTTACATTCGCTACAGATGTGATATTGGTTGGCGAATTTTTCTGGGAAGTTTGGCAGTATTATCGAATAACGAGTGGCGATTTACCTAAGTTTTTTTCAGACGGAAAAAATAGTAAAGATTACGTTGAACGTGCTGGATATCTATTCAATAAAGCAGTTAAAGCTGGAGTTATTCCCACAAAATCTGCGGAACTAAGAGATGTAAATCCATTTCCCATGTAGGGCTATATTTTTGAAACCACCCTTTCTATAAATTATATTTTATGTGAGATATAAAAAGTTGATCTTTAGTACATACTCATTGCTAATGAGTACCAATTTACAATACATCCCAGTACGCAGAATATAATAAACACAACCGTAGCAAATGTTTTTTTATATTTGTTGAATAAGTACGTGATAAATGATGTTATTAGGTAGCCATACATTGTCCAAACAAATACAATTAATATTACCATTAGTATGCTTTTTGGTTCAGAAGGTAAGCCAAACATATAACTCAACATCATAAATGGCGATAATATTATAATCTGATAAAAATACTCAGGTACTGGATAAAAATTACTTAAAATAAGCAAAATTCCTACAAGTAAACCACTAATTAAACCAATTATTTGATATATCGAAGGTTTTAGTATTTTGTCTGCAAAAGTCTTTCTTTTTGTTTTAGTATTTTCATATTGTGATAAAAATTCTTTTACTTGTTTCCGATATACATATAGCAGAACCAATATAATAAGAGGTATTACGAACCAGAAATCACGTACGAATGTAATCCAGTAACTCCCAAGTTTATCTGATAAACTATATGCTTGTGGTACGTCTGCCATTTAGTATACTGAATTGGTTGTATAAAAAACGTTCTAAATAAATAGAACTTCATCAGGTTTAGGAGAAACTGCTTCAATACTAAAGCGACCGCTAATTTCTGTTGCGAACCGTTCACATTGATCTCCATGCATACAAATAACTTGCTTTGGTCTGATTGTTTTTACAAACCTAAATAGTTCTGTTCTTCCAGCGTGCCCAGATAAGCTAAGTTGATGAAGTTGCATTTTTATTTTGAGATCCATTTCATCATTTACAAATCTTCCAGTATCAACTAGATATCTTCCAGCTGTTTTTGGGATTTGGAATCCAGTTAAAATTAATGAACATTCTGGTTTAGCATAAAGATGTTTGATGTAATGGACAACAGGTCCACCATCCATACAACCACCAGTTGTAACAATGACACACGGTTTTTTAAGTATGTCTGTGCGTTCTGTATGTTTTTGTATTTTATGAACTTTTTTCATAGCGTTTTTTAATTCAATAGAGTTACGTGTAAATTGTGGGTATGCCATAACAATCTCTGTAGCTCGCTTACCCATGCCATCAAGATATATCGGACCTTTGATTTTTTGTTTATGTAAAACAAGAATGTTTTCTGAAGCCCGAGCAGCAAACGTTGGAAGTACTGCAATACCACCTTTAGCAAGTGTTTCTCTAACTAATCTTCCAAGTTCTTTTTCAGTTTCAGCTCTTGATGGTTGTTCTCTTGAACTATATGTTGTTTCCATAAAAATTACATCAATTTTGCCAACATTGATGTTCGCACCACCAACAGTTCTCATATCATCAAGTTTGAAATCTCCAGTATATAGTATTCGTTTTCCATCCATGTTTAGCACAAACATTGCTGCACCAGAAAGATGTCCTGCATCATAAACTTCAACTGTAGAGTTACCTACTTTTATTTTTTGATTGTATCTAATTGTTTTCCAATTCATCAGCATCCTCTTTACATGAGAGTCATTGAATTCTCTAGACGTTTTATTGAGTCTAGCAATTTTTAGACTGTCCTTAAGAAGAAGTTCAGCAAATTCTTTTGTTGGTGCTGTTCCATAGATTGGAAAGTCCCATTTGCGGTAAAGCATTGGAATTGATCCTAAGTGATCAAGATGTCCGTGCGATATGAACATTGCATCTGGCTTGACTTTTGGCATTGTCGGAGTTGCACTCCCATCGATTTTGAATCCAAATTCAAATAGAATTTTTTCTGTTTTGCCTTCGATTAAGACAGCGTTTTTACCGACTTCTTTGAACCCACCTAAGCAGGTTACTTTGATACCACCAACTTTTTTTGTGTTAGTGGGTCTTTTAATATTATATTTTTTAATTATATTTTTTTTAGTATTAGTTTTTCTAATATTATTACTTATTTTTTTCATTTTTTATGTACGAGAAATTCCCTGTGCGCTCATATGCGCAAAGGTCAGAAGTAAACTTTTGCTCGTATTCAATTGTTTACTGAATACTATACTATGAAATCAGGGTTTAAAAGGCTATGTATCTGCGTAAATTACTTTTGTATATGCATTGGCTTAGCAAAGTTCATCATGAGAATCCCTTTCGAAAAGGTCTTCTAACCCCAAACAATTATTTCTGAATATGCATTGGTTTAGTGAAGAATTCATGTAAGCAACGCCTAAAGTAAATACCGAGGATTAGAATACCTATACTTTGGATAATGTCTGACCAAGGCCATAGTTTTCCAAAAGAGCTCATTGCAAATGAACCTACTGTTATGAAAATACCGAGAGTAAGTGTGCCTGCGTATTTAGTCATTACTTGGCCAAGCGCTTTAAATCGTCTATGTAGGAAAAGAACATCATAACTGTATATCAAGGTGAATAAAGAAACTACTATTTTGATAATAAGTAGGGTGCCTTCCAGTCCTTCAAACTCTATGACCATACTTGAGTTAGTTATAGAACTATATAAGTTTTAGTATAAATTCTTTTAAGTTAGATCATAAATAAGTTATATGGTACAATGCAGTCGATGTAAGAGTGTATGTCTGGATAAAGATAATTATTGTAATTATTGTGGTGCTCCACTTAAGCAAGAGATTATGCAGATGGTTCAGCAGGCGTATGAGCGCCGAAGAAAGGAGTCAATCCATGCTGTTTTGACTGCCTTGATGCAATCTGGTGCTATAAACCAAGAAAATCTAGATGAACTAATGGCAAAATTAGAGAGTGTATTTGGATCTACTGGTCAGTCCTAACTGACTTTTATATATAATTAATGTCTTAAACTAGTGATAATGATGCGGGCTAGAAATTTATTTTTAATGGTTTTTCTTTTAGGAGTGACTGTTTTGTTCTTAGGTGAGAGTGTAAATGCTGAAGAATATTTATTTGAGGAAATAGGTGATTCCGTTACAGTATGTGATGGTAAGATACTTACTTTAGCAGAAATTAAATCCGAGTATGTTATGATTGGTGTAGATGGACCTGTATATGGTATATTTAATGAAGAACGATATATTAACCATAATTTAATGATCGGGCTTATTGAGAGAACATCACCTACTAAGATATCGGTCCGTTGCGTTGATACAAGATACGAGGATGGAGATGCGTATACTGTTCCTTGTTCCGCGGGTTGGTCAGCTAAGGATTGTAAGGCTACCAATCCTGATTGGAAGTGGGGTTTTGATGGTTTAACAACAGATTATGTTGAATTATATATTAAAAGTGATTTTAATGTAAATGGTGATGAAGATAATCCTGTTGGTGTTGGAGAATGTTATACTTTCCCTTGTGGAAAAGCAGGAATTTGTTTTGACGGTCTTATTGCAGATGATAAAGAAGAATATATAATTGAATATGAAGCTGATGTTGATTTAAGTAATGCATTAGGTCCGATTTATTCAAGTGAAGAAGTAATTTATATTCATACATCTGTTGTTGATGGATTGGAAGTAGAATCTGATAATATTATTGGTATATTTACAGATGAAGCAACAAGTAAAATTTGGTTGCACATTGATAATATAATTCCAACTAATCTTAATGTTATTTATGAAAATGAAGATAATGATATGGTTTTAGCAGGACAGATTAGTACTGTGGGTCGTATTGAAAATGTAAATTTTGCAAGAGTTACTTATGAAAAAACAAAAGAAAATAATATTGAATTTGATTTATCTGGATCAACTGCTTTTGATAATGATTTATTGCTGACCTTAGATATTATAGATGATAATTATGATATTAAAAATGGAGAAGATGATTTATATGTTCGTTTCGGTCATGATGCAACTGAATTTAAAGGACTTGGTGTATTATATGGTCGAACAGACCCCGACGATTTGAGTTATGGTTATGATAATGATAAATTAAGTGTTGCAATAAAGAGAGGAAATCATCGAACAAGATATGGTATTGTAATTAATGACCCAAAATCAAATAGTGCGATTGATCGAGTTAGTTTAGCTGTCCCAAGAGATAATGTTCTTACGTGGATTTCTTATGTTGATTATGATGGTCATTTAGCTGGTCGTGTAACTACGGCTTTAGGAAGTTCTGTTGCAGAAATTGCACATTCATGTGATGGTGGCGAAGAGTTTTGTGAGCATGTTGGCATTGGTTCTGGATTAAAAGTTGTAACTAGTTTAAGTTCAAGGGACGATGATTATGAAGATAGAGTTTATTTGGAAGTTTCTGACCGTTCAATTGAGTTTATTCTTAGTAAGAACACTGAACTTGTTCGAGGAGAACGTATCGATTTTCAAGGAGTTAGCTTTGATTTAGTTGATTTTGGCGATGGTTGGATTACAGTTTCAGATATTTCTATTTGTGGTTGTGATGAATGTAATCCGGAAGAATATCCAAAGTGTGCTGAAGATGAAAATTCTGTGTTGCGTTGTGAAGCAGATGAAATGGGATGTTATAAGAAAGTAACTTCTTTGCAAGATATTTGTGATTACAAGTGTGTCGGTGGAGAATGTATCCCCGAAGGGCCAAAATGTAATATTGACCACTTGAACCTTTTTCCATTGCTTCCATTAGTGCAAGATAAAATTGACTTTGCATGGACTGCAGATGGTAAAAATATGGATACTCTTGATATTTTATATACAACACCTCCACTAAATAATGAATACGCAGAATGGAGCTATTTAGAAAGCACAAGTAATTCCGGTTCTTATGAAGCAGATATATCTCAGCTTACTCCCGGAATGTATTCATTTGCAGTAGAAGCAAGTAATGATGCAAATTTATGTAGTTGGGATAAGGCACATGCAGTTAGTAATTGGGTTCTGGTTACTTCAACAACAGGTGGGGGAACTATGCCCGGAGCAGAAACTGAATGTGATGATTATTTAGACAATGACGCAGATGGACAAATCGATTGTTATGATTCTGATTGCAATCAATGGTATGAAGAACATGATGGAGTTGCTTGTGAAGATAGTAGCGTCTGCGCAGATAATCAGTGGTGTAATCTTGCAGGATGTTGCATAGTTGCAAATGAATATGTTGATTATACTTGTGGTGATGAGTTAGACAATGACCACGACGGACGTGTAGATTGTTGGGATGAGGATTGTGAAGGCGCACCTAACTGCGGATTTGCACCGAGCTTTTCAGATTTTAACAATAACATGCTATATACATTAATTGGAGCAATTGTGTTAGTAGCTATTGGTGGATATTGGTATTATAGCAAGCCTAAAGCAAAGAAGTCTAAAAAGAGAAGAAAGTAACTTCTCTTAGTTTTTATTTTTAATACTCGTTTAGAAAGAGAATCGATCTCCGAATGAGACTGGCTTTTTAGTAAGAGTTCCTTTCGGTAGTTCTACGATATATCTAGCAAATTTAGAAGGATTAACTATTGTGTTTGGTTTGATATCCTGTGCAGTGTCAACAACAAGTTTTTCGTTATTGAGCCAGATAACATCAATTGGAAAGCCGACCAAAAACATGTGTATAGATGCATTCTTATCTTTCTTGAGATCAATAAGAAGTCCCTGCCCTTTTTCTAGTTCTTTGCGTAACATTAAACCACGCATAGAAGACCAGAGATTATCACATATGATAACATTAGTAGCTAGAACTTTTGCTTTAGTTTCATTAGTTATCATTTTAAGAGTTATAATTAAATAGTCTATCGTAGTCTTTATGTGTCATCCATTCTAAAATAATGGAGATAATTTCTATTCTGTTTTGTTTTATTGTGTACAATAATCGCCAGGCATTCGGTAAGTTATATTTCCATAAGTTAGAAATATTCGGATCTTGTATGTATTTTTTTGGAATTAGTTTTCGGGAGATATGTACTCCACAGTAAGGGTCTTTTTTAAGATCATCTATTGCGCGGTTGATGAATTTAGCGAGATTTTTTTCAGAAGATTCTGCTAAGCTTTCGAATGTTTCTTTGAGCTTTATGTCGATGAATGCGACTTTTTGTTCTTTCATTTTATCTAATAATTAGATTTTGTTTTTCCAATCTTTCAATAGTTTCAGGTCCGTATGTCCAAATAATTAATTTATTATGTATTATTATTTTACCTGAATCCAGCAAATATGTGATAATTACTTTAAATGTTTGATACATTACTTTCTTTGGTAAGGCGTTCCATAATTGCGTTAGTGTCATTTCTTCATCGCAATTTTTTATTGCATCTTCAACCATTAATATTGTATCTAGTCTTGGGTACCTTAGTACTTCGGTTTGGTTTTTCATATAGTTATATCAATTGATATAACTATAAAAAGATTGTTATTATTTAGCAAAATTAATACCTAGCTTCATTAGCAATCTGTATATAGAAACAAGCAAAGATCTGATAAAAAGATTTAGTTATTTCAATTGATTGTTAAGTTACCCATTCTGAAACCATCATATTCACCCTTGTAGGCAGTTAAGAAAAATATTTGTTTGTCTATACTTCTTTGGATGGCAAGTATATTTGTATAATATAACAATCTTGTTTTTAACTCCCGTCGTATTTTTCTTTCATCAGTTGTTATTGGGAATTGCGTATCTAATAATTCTTGTTTTGTAGGCATTTTTGTGACTTTTTGTTCTAGTTGAGCAAAATTAGAATATGAACCATTAAGTTGCCTAAGAATTTCTTCACTCATTTCAACTTTGAAAGGAACTTCTTCAGGCATTTGATCCGCATTGAGCAGTAGTCCAAACATACTATTAATTAGAAGTAAAAGCTTTTAAGTTAATCCATGAAGTCTTCTTCTTTAACATCAATACTCTTAGTTTTTGGAAGATCTCCCGTTTCATGTAAGAATTCGTTAGCTAATATCCAGTAGATTAAAGCAAGTGATTTAGCTCCCTTATTGTTACACGGTACGACAACATCTACTGCTCTAGTTGTGTTATTTGAGTCGCAAAGAGCAACAATTGGTATACCTATCTTAAGAGCATCATTAATTGCGTTTTTATCTGGCCATGGATCTGTGATTAGGATAACTTTTGGTTCAATAAATGTTTCTAGTTCAGAGTTAGTCATAACTCCTGCTGGATATCTTCCAGTAAAGTATTTGACACCAGTTAGCTTAGCAAATTGTTTAACTGCTCTCCAGCTGTTTTCTCTTCGTCCAACAACTAGAATCTCTTCAGGTTTATATTTAGCTAAGAATTTAGCAGCAATTTTTAATCTTTCTTCGACTTTTTGAACATCAAGAATGGCTAGACCTGCTGGATTGACTTTGTATATGAATGAAGCCATACTTTTTGTTTTGACTTTTGTACCAATATGTGCTCCTGCAGACAGGTAACGATCAACTTCAACAAGATTTTTAGATGCCATTATATTTTAATATTTAATTTAATTGGTTTAGGTCTTTTTACTGTGATGGGTAAAACACCTTTTTCTAACTCAGTTTTAGCTATAAGAACAGTATCACGAAGTTCTTTTGGTTTTTTGATTAGCATGGGCGCACCCATAGCTAGTTGTAGTGCTCGAGCACCAATTATTCTTGCAATTTCATACTTCGTGTATCTCATGTTCAATGTTTTAAGTGAGATTAGAAAATCTTTTGATTCTCTTTATCTCATCTTATAGTCTGCCTCTTTTTTTGGGTTTAAAAACTTTCCGTCGGGAAAGGTTTTTGGCTGAGCAGAAGCTCAGCCTAATAATGTTTCCAATTTAAAGGTGTTTTCTAAGTTTTTTACCTAGTTCAACTGATTTATCAACTAATGTCATAATTTCGTCAGTTGTAAATGAGCCTTCTCCACCTTTCTGCATAGCGCAAATATCGCCTTTTTTGTTGATACCAATCGAGATTCTTGCATCTAATACATCATACTCTCTTTTTGTAGGGTCAACAAACATCTCACCATCTATTTTTCCGAAAGTGCATAATAGTGGCTCGTCAGCTAAAGGTAGTGCGTTTTTAGTTCGTGTTTTGTGGTTTACTTGTCCCGTTTCTTCATCATATTCAGGTAGTTTTACTGTTTTTAGGGCAGCAATAGCACCTAATGCTCCAGCGTCAAACAGATTTTCATCGCTATTTACTGGGTACATGTCTATGAAAACCATCCAAACTTTTTCTCCTGGAGTTATACATAGTTTATCTGTATCAATAGTACCTGATTCTCTGATTGTACGATCGACAACTCTAGCTAATTCAATAGACTTTATTCTTGGCGGACCAAATTCAAAGTCAGGGGATGATAGTGGAGATAGTTCGTTATTAACCATCATCACACCACTGTTTGGGCTGTCTGGATATGGTTTAGCTACATCTACTTTTACTCCAACAATTATTTCCGTATTTCCCATTTTTACTCGTGCAGATCCATTTGCTTGTGAAACTACGTCTGTTTCAATGCTAATGTCTCGGTATTCGAATGGCTTTCGGCCATCTTCTCTCATACCTTTCTTAAGTAACTTAGCTAGGTAGTTGTATTGACTAATATCTTCTTTATTTTTCATTTTTTGCTCCTTTTTGATCTCCACTATAGCTTTCAATAATGGCTTTCCTTTGTAGTTTAGCAATTTCTTTACATGATTTTATACACATCTCAATTGCTTTCTTTAGTTCAGCTTTAGTTAGATCTCCATCCATTTGAAGTAATGTTATTTCTTCAGTTCTAGGCATTATTGCGATTGGTAAGTCTGCCTGACCGAAGTTATCTTCATCTTGCCATAGATCAACAGCGATTTGATCTTCAATTTTACCTGCTGCGATAGATGTGACTAAGTCTCTCATCTCAATTCCAGCATCAATAAGTGCTACAGTTGCAGCATTTAATGCAGAAGTTCTTGTACCAGCATTAGCGTTTGTAACTTGTAGTATCAGCCTAATCTCTGTTTGTGGGTACTTTTCCATGTATATTGCAGGTACTAGTGCACGTCTAATAACGTGAGATATTTCTGTACTACGTCGACTTGGTCCCGGTCTACATCGATCTGATGTAGAGAACGCAGCCATAAAGTAGTTGACGTTTAAGAATGCTCGAGATGCTTCTTCGTTTCTTCTAGGTAAAACCTTCATTGGCCCATAAACTGCAGCTAGTATCTTTGTTTCACCAAACTGTAATTCACATGATCCATCTGCGCCTTTAATGACGCCAGCTTTAATCTTAATTGGACGCATTTCATCCATCTTTCGTCCGTCTAATCTTTTTCCTTTAATAAGTAAAGGTGTATCTGATTTTCCTCCCATTTTACTTCTTGCCTCCTTTTAGCATTTTTTTGATCTTTTCTGTTAATCCAGGTATGTGGCTTTCACTTTCGATCTTCTTTACTGCATTAACAATAAGCATTTGTTTTTCTGGATCATCGTGTTTAATCCATACCCAGCCATTTTGTCCTACGATTATGTCGCAGCCAGAAGCTTCTTTTAGCATTGTAATCATGCTCCCTTGTTTACCAATGATTCTTGGAATTTTTGTTGGGGAAACATCAATGATTATGCCTTCATGAAGTTTTCTATATGGTCTGTTTCTTGCAGATAGTTTTACAAATCCTGAGCTAGTTATCTCAGAAATTCCTGCGAAGATTAGATCTCCGACATCAAAGAACTTACTCATTGGGTTTCTGTTTGTGTCTAAGTAAGAAGATGATGCTTCTGCAATCGGCAGGTCTGCATCATTTGGACAGTGGATATTTACTCTCCATCCAAATTTTGCTATTTCAGTTATTTTTCCAATAATGGAATCGCCTCTTTTAGCTGCATATCTTCCAGCTAAAGGTATGACTTTTACGACATGACCTTTTACATTAGTAAGACCTAATGAAGTTGCGATAATTTTTTCACCATCTCGAACAGCTCGTCCGCTCGGGATATAGCTCATTCCTTCTGCTAATACATCTCCAGGTATTACGATTTCCCTGTCAGATATGTTTAGTTTTTCTTTTGTCATTTTAATTATTCTCCTATTAATATTACTTTAGTTTTCCATTTTTTCTATTAATGAGTTTGATAAATATCGAGGGTCTGACCATTTGAATTTTCCTGTAGTTGCCCCGTGCTTAAATCTTGAAGGTGAGCTCGGCGAAGCAAGCGGAAATTTTTCTTCGAAGTACAATTTTCTTATTTCATAACCTTCTCTTGTTTTTTTAATTCTATATGTGCTTAATTTAGTACCAACAACTTTGCCAAAAACTTTTCTAGCTTTTTCAAGTAAATTAATATTAAACCAGCTTAAATTATATGTTGGATGGTGGCATCTTAGATTTACTACACCTTCTGGTGCGTCTAGTACTTTTTCAATACTTTCAATAGTCCTAAATAAGCGTAAGTCTTTTTTGACGTTTATCTTGGGATTTTTAATTTGTTTCATTTTAATTCTTCGATATTAACTTCTCCATTAGTTAGTTTGTTAAGTAATGAAAATAAATCATCTCGATCTCCAGCAACAATTTCTACATCAACTTGTACAGATCCATCTGCTCGCCAGTTCTCAGCATATGGCTTGAACTTTCCTTTGACTACACTGTATGTGTGACCTGCGTATTGAGTCGGTATTATTATTCTCATCTTAATCTTCTCAAAAGACATGGCCAGAACTGGTTGTAGTTTTGATATGATTTTTTCAATTTGAAAGTCAATTTTATCTGCAGGGTCAACATGAACACTTGCTTCTTTCATAGCTAGTTCAATACGTTGCAATGGTAGTGGGTGCTTTGTTTTTGGGTCGCATGCATTTCTTTGAATGTAGTTTAGGATTTTCTGAGTTTTAACTTCAAGAAGTCGCTTTCTTTGTTCTCCAGTCAGTTGTATTTCACCTTTTTGTATGATGAGTTTAGCTGCTTCAAAGTGATTTTCAGTTCCTAAGAATTCTTTCATATCATGTTCAGCCGCTTTTGTTGCTTTATGTGCATCATTAAATACTAGATCGCCATTAATTATGTCTCTAGTATCCATATCTGCACCGTTTTTTAGTTCTAGAGCTTTGTCTACATCATCTATGATTATCTCAAAATTCTTGCCGCCTTTTTTTAGGCGAGCTAGATTAAGATGAATCTTTTCATGGGTATATATTTGTTGTTGCATTTTATTTAGTTAGAGCAGTTGCTTCGATTGATTCTGTTCCTTTGGTAGTTATTACAGAGGTTTCAAGTCTATTGATTGAGAAGTCTTTCCCAATGATTTTCTTAAAGACAGATACTGCTAGTTTAATCGCTGTTTTTCTATCCATTTTGTCTTTGTATCCTTTTTCAAGTAGCTTGTCTGCTGTTTCTTCAGAATTAGTACCTACTGCTTTTGCTTTGTATTGGAAGTATATTCCGCTCGGTTCAATTAAGTATAGCGATGGGCCTTTAGCTTCAAAACCACCAATTAAAAGTGAGACTCCAAATGGTCGAATTCCACCATATTGTGTATATGCTTGTTCAGTATCTGCTAAGTATTTAACCATACCTTCTACGTCAATTGGTTCACCATATGTTATTTTGTGTTGTTGAGCTCTTAGTCTTGCTTTTTTAACAATAACTCTAGCATCTGAGATAAAACCTGCAGAAGTCATGCCTAAGTGGTTTTCAATCATAAAGACTTTTTTCACAGAGTTTGGTATCAATAGCTTATCAGTTCGGTGTCGGTCTGCCATTAGTAAGATACCGTCTTTGAATACGATTCCAAGGGCTAGTGCGCCCAAGCTAACTGCTTTTTTAGCATATTCTACTTGTAATAGTCGTCCGTCTGGTGAGAAGACCGTAATAGCTCGGTCATATCCCATTACTTGATTTGGCATAAATTGCATTTTATTTCCTCTTTAATTATTAAGTTTTGATTAATCGACTTTTTTGTTTTGCGTGTGCGTTAAGTATCATCTGTAGTGGAACATATCTAGTTTTTGTAATTGCTCCATATGGCCGTTCGTCCAGTCGTAATTCTAAGTTATCACCTTTTTTTCTGAATAAGACTCTGCCAATTTTTTTGAATGAGTTTTTAGCAACCATTGCTGTTTCAGGTAAACAAGCAATAATTGTTGAACTGTTTTCATCTCCAAAATTGACCCAGTAGTCAGGATAACCTTCATGGCTAAGTAGTTCTATGGATGTAGCAGTCCGATTTTCTTTATTTTTAATATATGTGCCCAATATTGGAACTTTTTTTAAGTATTTTCTCATTTTTTCTTTTTTAGATTATTGATTGAACCCGATGTGCTAATTGTGCTCACAGTTCCTTTTTTTCCCTCGATGTCTTTTATCAGCATAAGAGCAGCTTTTGTTTGATCAACCCATTTGTGACTTGTTTTAATGATCCCTGTTTGTTTTTCTTTGTCCCAGGTTTCGGGTAACATTTGAACGCCTGCCTCAGCGCAGCCGAATTCTCCTAGAAAACGCAAACAAGCTTCAGTGCATTGTCGCAACGCGGTTTCTTTGTTTATTTTGTTGTCTGAATGTATTTTGAAGAGTATATAACGCTTTCGTTCTTTTAAGGTGGGAGAGATCACTTTCATTAAATATTAGAATACGAATCTATTTAAATTCGCCGATTAGATGTTTCCAATGTGTAAGCGAGCAGAGGTTTGGATATCTGGACGAGTTCAGATGGTTGGATTTCGTTATTTTATCAAGATGCATGCTCATATAGTGAGAGTTTCAGGTAGTATTGAGAATACTTCAGATAATCGTGTGCATGCTGTTTTTGAAGGTACTGAAAAGCAGATTAATAAGATGCTTAAAATATGCAAAGCAGGATCTCCACTTTCAAAAGTTAAGGATATAAAAGTAGTTTATTCTGAGCCGATAAATATTACTGGTTTTAAGATTATTGGTATTGGATTATTTGGTAAGTAAATTATTTCTTAAGAACTTGTTTGATTTTAGAAGCCCATTTGAATTTTGCAGGGTTTCTCTTAAGATGAAGCATGTTTTTTTCGCACTTTCTTGAGCAAAACCATAGGACTTTACCGTTGTTTTTAATCATTATCTTGCCCGTTCCTTTATGTATATCAGATTTACAGAATGAACAGTTTGGCATTACTTTCGGCCTCCCTTAAGTGGTTGTGCTTCGATTTCAGTTTGCTTAAGCATAAGAATATCACCAATTCTAACGGGTCCATAGACGTTTCGGCGCATAACTTTTCCTACTTCTCTTCCATCAAGAACCTTACATCTGACTTGTTTTCCACCTTGTCTTGTTCCAAGTCCGCCAATTATCTCAACGATTTCAGCAGGTGTTGCTGTAGCTGAAGTTTCAACTGCAGATACTCCACCTTCACCTGTTTTTGTCTTTTTTCCTTGTTTTTTAGACATTTTAATCTCTGATTTAGACTCGCGAATTTTTTAATTCGTGTAGTTTTGAACTATTATTATTTCTTTTCCTCAGCATCTTTTGGTTTAGCTGGGGTTTCTTCAGCAGGCTTTTCGTCTGCTTTAGGTTTTTCTGGCTTTGGTGCTTCTTTCTTTGGAGCTTCAGGTTTAGCTTCCTCAGCAGGCTTTTCTTCCACTGTTTTCTCTACCTTTGGAGCTTCCTTTTTCTCTTCTACTTTAGGAACTTCTTTTGGTTCAGAACCTTTTTCACTTGCTTTGTGCAAGTTTTCTAGGTCTTTTACAACAGCAAAAAGCTGTTTTTTAGCGTCGCCTTCGTTAACAATTGCGATTGCACTTGTTCCGACAGGTAAGCCAGCAGCTGCACCAAGCTCTGATTTTGATGGAACTTCCACAAAAGGAATTGACTTTTCTTTTGCGATTACTGGCATATGCATTACGATCTCTTTAGGAGATACATCACCAGCAGAAACAACTAACTTAGCTTCGCCTTTTTCAAGCGACTTTGTAGCCTCATTAGTGCCCTTTCTTATCTTTCCATCGATCTTTACAGATTCAATTAGCTTGTATATTTTTTCGATTAGTTCTTTAGGCACTTCAACTTGATTCATTATTATTCACCTAGATAGAGCTGTTTTGAGTGGTTTATAAGCTTTTCCGACAGTGAATGCTTACTGGTGAGCCCAAACAAATATTAGCTTATCTTTCGTTTTTTTATCTAATCGACAGAAGCCAAAGCGTTCAAATTGGACTACAGCTCCAACTTTGAGTTTTTCAACGTTCTTTTCTGCTATGCCATGTAACGTTTTTCCATCTGTCATGAGAATATCAACTTTGGTTTGTTCTTTTGGAACCCATTGAATAACTTGTAACCCAAACTTATGGTGTGCTCCAGTACAATGCACTTTCTTGCTGATTAGCCCTGGTTGTTTAGGTATTTGTATGTTACAAAGCCCCTTTAATCTGATTTCTTTACCTAGGTTTTGAGAAAGATCTTTGTGGTCTATGAACAGCGGATTGCTTGCTTTGATGGTTCGGATAGTTTTTTTATCTGGATGTAGCTTAAGTTTAGCTTCTTTCGCTGGCAGGGTGTCTAGTTTTACCTTGACTGGATTCTGAATAAAGAAAAACCGGTCAGCAACCAAATCAATGAACTTTCGGTTGATTCCCGCAATGGTTTTTTCATCGATCTTTGTTGGTGTTTTAGATAGACCAACTTGTTTCGCTAGCTCGTAGAACGTTTCTTTGACAAAACCCCGTCTTTCAAGAGCAATAAGTGTGGGCATTCGTGGATCATCCCATCGCCCCCCTTTTGTAACAAGTGCACGTAGTATTCGACCCTGTGATTTTTCCAAGCCAGAAACATTAAAACGGCCATATTGAATATAGTACTTTTCTTTGAATCCAAGTAGTTTAGCAATGTATTTTTGTAGTTCAATTCGTTCTAGTCCAAACTCGTTGCTTCTAAGTACGTGTGTTATTCCACACCACTCTTCTTCGCAAGTAACTGCTAGATCATATGCCGGCCAGACAACATACTTGCTTTTCTGGCGATAGTGTTTTGTTTTGTTAATCCGAGCTATAACTGGATCTCTTAGCGTTGCGTTGTTTGCATCCATTTTTCCAATAAGTCGGACAGTAGAACCTTCTTTTCCAGCTAGCATCTGATTCCATAAATCTAAGTTTTCTCCAACCGTAGGGTTTCTATGTTCACATGCTTGCTTTTTTCGTCTAAGTTTTGAAATCTTATCTGCAGGACAGGAGCAAACATATGCTTGTTTTTTATTGAGTAGTTTTTCAATTTGTT
>Ga0233431_1003512_pt1 | contig 18666 bp, 15 predicted proteins | sample SI_118_April2016_FD_179867 | JGI IMG/M metagenome (GOLD analysis project Ga0233431, IMG submission 179867) | Seawater microbial communities from Saanich Inlet, British Columbia, Canada - SI_118_April2016_200_MG | ecosystem: Environmental > Aquatic > Marine > Inlet | place: Canada: British... | reverse complement strand
ACAGCTTGGGATGGGCCGCGACAATGGCCTCGGTCTTTTCCCACAGCCTGGCGGCGTTGGCATTCACACCTTCGAAAAAGCCGTCGGCCAGCATCACGTCAAGTACGGCGTTGGCGCACGCCACGGCCAGCGGATTGCCGCCGAACGTGGTTCCGTGACTGCCCGGAACCAGCGCGGTGGCGCGCTCGTTGGTCAGGCACGCGCCGATGGGAAAGCCCCCGCCCAAGCCCTTGGCCACGGACAGAATGTCGGGCGCGATTCCGGCCCACTCATAGGCGAACAGTTTGCCCGTGCGCCCCGATCCGGTCTGAACTTCATCGAAGAACAGCAACACGCCGTACTCATCAGCCGTCGCGCGCAGGGCTTTCAAAAACTCCACATCGGCCGGACGGATGCCACCCTCGCCCTGAACCGGCTCCACCAGAATGGCCGCCGTTTCTTCGGTGATGGCCGCCTTCAATTCGTTCAGATTGCCGAACGCCACCTGATCGAACCCTTCGGGCATGGGGTGGAACCCCGCCATGTGCGCTTCTTTCTTGGCCGAGGCCAGGGTCGCCAGCGTGCGCCCGTGAAAACAGCCATCGAATGAAATCACCCGGTAGCGTTCGGGGTTGCCCGCCGCGTCGTGAAATTTGCGAACCGTCTTGAGCCCGGCCTCCACCGCCTCGGCCCCGGAATTGCAAAAGAAAACGGAATCGGCAAATGAGGCGTCCACCAGCCGCTGGGCCAGTTTCTCCTGCCCCGGAATGCGATAAAGGTTGGACGTGTGCCAAAGCGCACCCGCCTGGTCGCGCAACGCCGCAACCAGATGCGGATGACAATGACCCAGCGAGGTCACGGCAATGCCCGAGCCGAAATCCAGATAACGTCGACCACGGCTATCCACAAGGTAAGCGCCCTCGCCACTGACGAAAGCAATATCCTCGCGCGCGTAAGTCGGCATCACCGCGGGTATCATAATTCGGCTCCTCTGGTTGTAACGGACATTAAGATGGGTCTGCAAAAAAAGAAGCGGAGTATCTAAACCCCCGCCTGCGAAGTCAACGCGGATTCGTGAGCAGGGCCCCAAAACCCGGCAACAGCCCCCCACTCCGACAACAAGCCCGGAGGAGCGCGGCAGCGCGACGACTAACGACCAAGCGGGAGTGCAACCTCAAGCCTCGTCCAGCCCGATATCGTTTTGAATTCGCATGACGTCGGCGATGAAGACGTCTTGGGCGTTGGGGGACAGGTGGAGGGATACGACAAAACCGTTGTCGGTCGCCCGCAGAACCTTGCCGGCAACGTCGCTCATGCCGTCGATGTCGAGGACGATTTCCTGTCCCGGTTCCAGATCGGCGTCGGAGCGTATGGAAATGCCGCCCGCCGAAATATCCAGGACGACACCATCAATAACGTTTTGATCGTCTCTTACGTCCACGTCTCTTTGGATTTCGACCCTGGGGTGAAGCCGCCGGTCCCTGCCGCTGCCCGTTTCGCTCATGAGAAACTCTCCCGCTTGGTATTACTCGCTGCCCGGTGACTGGGCGGCGATGGCCGGGCCGGCGCCGCCGTGGACTTCGGACCAGGTCATGGGGTCGGCGATGTAAGCTTCGATTTCGGCCAGGGTTTCGGAATCAAGCGCACCGCGGGCGCGGGCGGCTTTGATCAGGGCGTTCCAGTCGGCCAGCGAGAAGAGATCGACGCCGCGGCTGTCCAGATCGCGCACCACCAGATCGAAAATGCCGTATTTGAAGATGACGAAGGCGTGGCGCACGTCCGCGCCCGCCCGGCGCAGGCCGTCGCAAAAAAGCGCCTTGGTGCGGCCGTCGGTGGTCAGGTCCTCGACCAGCAGAACGCGCTTGCCGGGTTCGATCATGCCTTCGATCTGGGCTTTCGGGCCGTAGCCCTTGGCCTGCTTGCGCACGATAAGCAGCGGCAAATTCAGGCGGTCGGCGACCATGGCGGCGAACGGGATGCCCGCCAGTTCGCCACCGGCGATGATGTCGAACGCATCATATCCCACTTTCTGGAGGATTTTTTGCACGGCCAAATCGATCAACCGGTTGCGGGCCAGCGGGTATGAGATCAGCCTTTTGACATCGACGAACACGGGACTGACCCAGCCCGACGAGAAAAAGAACGGCTCGTTGGGGCGAAACAGCACGCAGCCGGTATCGAGCAGAATTTGGGCGGTATGTTCGGCAAATTCGCGGTTTCTCATGGCAACGCCTCCGGAGCACTCATTAACGCCTTGTATAAGACCTCTGCGCCCATAAAGAAATCGTCCATATCCATGGCTTCATGCGGATTGTGCGAACCGTGTTCATTGCGCACGAAAACCATGGCTGTGGGAATGCCCGCGTTGGCGAAAACGGCGGCGTCGTGGCCCGCGCCCGACGGCAGGCGTTCGTAGCGAATGCCCGCCTTTTCGCACTGTACGGCCAGAAGATCGACCAGCGCCGGATCGGTTTTGGCGGGAGCGGTGGGCATGGCCGGACCCAGATCGAACGACACCCCGCGCGTCCTTCCCACGTTGGCCATTTCCTCTTCGATGATTTCGCCGAAGAACTGCAGGGTGGATTCCGACTGGCTGCGGTATTCCATGCTGAAGCCGATTTCGCCGGGAACGCGGCTCATGGCGTGCTCGGCCGGGTTGGTGCCGACGATACCCAAGGTGAGCACCAGATCCTCGCCCTGTTCCATCATGCTGATCCAGTGCTGATCCAGCCTTGTGACCAGTTCCGACATGGCAAACACCGCGTCGTGACGCAGCCAGCGCGGAACGGCGCCCGCGTGGGCCGCCTCGCCCCGGCACACGACCTTGGGGCGGCGGATGTTGCCGCGAATGCCGGTGACCAGCCCCACCGGAACCTTGCGCGCGATCATCACCGGACCCTGTTCGATGTGCAGCTCGAAAAAGCACGCCAGATCGCCGGCACTCACCCAGCTTTCCCCGGCGGCGATGCGATCCACGTCGGCTCCGGCTTCAGCCATGTATTCACGCAAGGGCCGGTCGGTGTTGCGGTTGCGAAGATCGAGATCCTTGGGATCAAAACCGCCGAACATGGCGCTGGAGCCCACATAGGCGCGGCCAAACCACGCACTTTCCTCGCCGCGCAGCATGAAGACCTTGATATCGCGCGGCGGAACCGGCCCTTCTTGCTTGGCGCGAACCAGGGCCATCAGCCCGGCCACGACACCGGCAGCGCCATCGAAATTGCCTCCTTGCGGAACGCTGTCGACGTGCGAGCCGCAAGCGATGGCAGGGGCGTCCCGATCCTGACCGGGAAGGGTCACGATGATGTTGGCGGCGGCGTCGGTGGAAATTTCCAGGCCTTCGGCGTGGGCCGCCGCGGCCAGCGTCTCCATGCCCAGGGTTTCGCTGGGTCCGTAGCTTTCGCGGGAAATTCCGGTGCCGTCGAAGGACTGCTCGCGCAGCGTATCGAACAGCGACACGGCCCAGTCCCTGATGTCCGCCGGTGTTCCGGCTTTATCACTTGCCCTCGGAACCATGCTTCTTCCCCCTTCATGCACCGCCCCTTATTCAAGGCGCGGCCCGCGAAAAAAGGCGGGAACATACCCCCCGACGGGGATCATGTTAAGCCTTAAGTTTGTATCCCGTGTGAAACATCCGCCAGCAAACGAACCAAAGGAAGGTGTCGGTGGCGATCAGCACGAGAACGCCGACCATGGGAACCACGTCGGAATGGCCGATGAAACCGTAGCGAAACCCGTCGATGGCGTAGAAAAACGGATTGAAGTGGGCGATGTTCTGAAACAGCGGCGGCAGGCGTTCGATGGAGTAAAACGTGCCCGACAGGAACGATAGCGGCGTCACGACAAAATTGGTCACCGCCGCGATGTGATCGAACTTTTCCGACCATATGCCGCCGATGGCGCCCAACAGGGCCAGCAAAATCGCCGCCGCCACCCCATGAAATACGATGAACGCCACATTATGAATAGGCAGACCGACGACAAGGCTCATGGCGATGGCCACCGTCGTGCCGACGACCATGCCACGCGTCGCCCCACCCATGACGATGCCGAAGGTCAGCTCGTGGGCACTCAGCGGCGGCATCAGGGTGTCGACGATGTTGCCCTGAACCTTGGCGATGACGATGGACGACGAGGTGTTGGCGAAGGCGTTTTGCAAGATCGCCATCATGATCAGACCGGGGGCCAGAAATACCATGAACGGAACGCCCGCCACGTCGCCGCGCCCGCGCCCGATGGCCAGCACAAAGACGGCCAGAAACAACAGCGTCGTAATGACCGGCGCAATCAGGGTTTGGGTGTAGACCTTCATGAAGCGGCGCACTTCACGGGTGTAAAGCGTCCACAATCCAATCCAGTTGATGGCACCGGTTGCGTACATCGTCCAAATTCTCCGTCGGGGTTGATGGCCCTTATATAGCCTACACGCAAAAAAAATGCGGCACGGAAAAACACTTTGCGCCATCATGTGTGGATCAGGGGACGCGCCATGGATGATACGGACACCCAAAAACAGGCACAGCGAAAGCGCAAGGGGCCACGCAAGGCGACCGCGAAATCGCTGGAAAACGCGGCGGCGTTTTACTTGCAGCGCTTCGCCACGTCCAAGGAAAACCTGCGCCGGGTTTTGATGCGCCGGGTTGAACGCTCGGTGCGCCATCACGGCACCGAGCGCGACGAGGGTGCCGCCTTCATCGAAGACGTCATCGCCAAGTTTGAACGCCTGGGGTACCTCGATGATACGGCTTACGCCGAAATGCGGGTCAGGGGCCTGCGCGGACGCGGGGCGTCACGGCGCGCCATCAACGCCCAGCTTCGTCAGAAGGGGCTCGAGGCGGATGTCATCGACGCGGCGCTGGCCGCCTTCGCCGAGGAGAACGAAGAACCGGAACGCACCGCAGCCATAACGGCGGCACGAAAACGAAGGATCGGCCCCTTTCGCACCCGGGGCGGACGCAAGGAAAACCGCGAGAAGGATATGGCGACCCTGGCGCGGGCCGGGTTCTCCTATGACACCGTGCGCGAGATCATCGACGCCGAAACTGCCGACGAGTTGGAAGAGCGTCCCTAATCCTCGATATCTTCGTCGGTCGGAAGATCAAGTTGGCTCGGTTCGGGTTTTGCTTTTTTCTTCCGGGTCGCGGGCTTGGTAGGTTTTGGCGTCGATTGCACGAAAACCGGCGGAGCCGATCCGTCCTTGTCCACCCCGAAATAAAGGGTTTGGTGGGGGAACGGAATTTCGATCCCCAATTCGTCAAACCGGTTTTTCATGCGGCGATTGAATTCGCGCCGGACCGTCCATTGCTTCATGGGAACGGTCTTGAACCGGGCCTTGATAACAACCGCCGAATCGGCCAGCGCATCGACGCCCAGAACGTCCAACGGTTCCAGAATCAATGGCCCCCATACGGCATCCTCGCACATTTCCGCGCCTAGTTTTTCCAACTCGGCTATGACGTCATCGACATTTTCGCGGTAGGCGACGCCGGCCTCGATCACCGCCATCGAGAAGACCTTGGTCATGTTGGTGACCGTATCGACCGAGCTGAACGGGATGGTATGGACGTTGCCCGAAAGATCGCGCAACCGGATAGAGCGGATCGAAAGCCGTTCGACAACGCCGGTCAGTCCGCCCGCCGTCACCACGTCGCCCACCGAGATGGTGTCCTCGAACAGGATGAACGCGCCGGTGATGATGTCCTGCACCATCTTTTGCGAACCGAAACCGACGGCCAGACCGATGACCCCGGCGCCGGCCAGCAACGGCCCGATGTTAATTCCGATTTCGGCCAGCACGATCAGGGTCACGACAACCAGCAACACGACCATGATGACGTTGCGCAGCAAGGGCAACAGGGTGCGTGCGCGTGCGCCCCGTTCAATCACATTGCCGTCGGGATCGGTCCGCGACAGATAGCGCTCGATCGCCGTGCTGACCCCTTCCCAAAGAATGAGAGCGGCGACAACCACGAAGCCGATGCTGAACCCGCTGCCGATGACACGCCGTCCGGTGTCCGAACTCAGCCAATCGAAAACTTCGACGCCCCACGCCTGCAACAAGGCAAAGACGACGACCACCAGAAGAATGCTGCGAAACACCAGATGAATGACCGGCACATAGCGGTTGACCCGCGCTTCCAATGTGGGGAAACGCAACCGCACCTCGGGTCGCACCGCAAACCCGCGCTCGACCGCGCGCCGAAGCCCGACGGATACGAGTTTGGCAAAGGCGAGAACAAGCGCCGAAACGACCGTCGAACGGAACAGATATTCGAACCCGCCTTCCACATCCAGTGCCCAGACCAAAAAGACCCCGACCACATAAATGGCGCTCAGGACGTGCCAGATGTCGGCCAACCAGCGCAAATACCGCGCGCCGCGCAGCGCTACACCGGAAGTTCCACGAATTTTCTCATGAAGCCAGGCCGATACCACGGGGCGGTTTTGCAGAATGAAAACGACCACCATCACGGTGACGGTCAATCCGACCAGACGCAACAGGCCGGTCCGTCCGCCCGATGGCAATCCGAGGAAATAGGCCGCCTCGGCAACGTAATATCCAAACACCCATACCGATATGAGGCGGCGCGACCAGATGAAAAGGTAGTTGGCGGTTTCACCATCCAGCGGCAGTACGCGCAATGTGGGCACGCTCGGCACCAGCAGCATGCGCATCACAATGAACAACGCGCGGGCCAGCAAATAGGCCTGCAAAAATGTCACCACCATGACCTGGGCCTTGGCCCCGGGATTGATCAACGGCAACATGGCATAGGCCACGACCGCGAACGCGGCCACCGGCAGCACGTCCAGAACCGTGCGCACCAACAACAGCGGCAGGCGGGTCACAACACTCTCGGTTGCGAAGTTTTCAACAACCCGGCGCGGTTTCGCCAGAAGGAACCGGCCCAAACGTTCGGCGGCGAAACCGACGGCAACGATAATGGCCAGCTTGAGAAGCGCCACCAGCCAGGCGTTGCGCGCTTCTTCGTCCGAAGCTTGCGCGCGCATCCACTCAAGAAGGACGGGAACGTCGGTAAACCGGTCGACGGCGGTAACCAACTGCCGGCTGGCTTCAGCAGCGCTTTCCGATAGCGTCGTAATAAGCCGGGGCCCCAGACTTTGGGGAACCTGCTCTTCCTGTGCGCCGCCGCCCGCCACCTCGATCAGGGCGCGCAACTGACTTAGAAGTTCGGCCCGTTTGGTGTCGTCCTCGATGGCCTGGGCCAGCGATTCCAGATCCTCGACCGCGACTTGCTGCGCCTGAACGGGCGCAAGGGCGCTGCCCATCAAAACAACGAACACGATGAGGGCCGCACAAACTGAATACAAACGACGCAACCGAAATTCCTTTTCACCCGCGGCCGTTGAGACTACCTGTGATGGATCAACGTGTCACATACTTTGGAGTCAATTTGTATGAGCGTTACCATGTATCACAATCCCCGGTGCAGTAAATCACGGCAAACCCTTGGCCTACTGCAGGAAAAAGGGATTGAGCCCGAGATCATCGAATACCTCTCGGAGCCACCGAGTGCCGCCGAATTGAAGCGGGTTCTGGGAATGCTGGACAAAGGTCCACGCGACATTCTGCGCAAGAAAGAAGCCAAGGAGGCGGGGCTGGATGACCCCGGCCTTTCGGACGACGATCTGATTGCGCGCATGGTCGCCAACCCGATTGTGATCGAGCGCCCCATTGTCGTGACCGGGAACAAGGCCGCTCTGGGCCGCCCGCCCGAAAGCGTGCTGGAAATCCTGTAAGAAAAGACGGGGCGCACCCGTGGGTGCGCCCCGTCAAAGTTCAGCGTCGTGGAGAAAATGAAAACCTAGTGGACCGTTTCTCCGTGAAGATTGAGGTCCAGGCCTTCGATCTCGACTTCCTTTGAGACACGCAGGCCGATCACGGCGTCGATAATCTTGAGGAGTACGAAGGAGGCGGCGCCACTGTAGACGATGGTGGCGAGGATGCCTTCGATCTGGATCCAGACCTGACCGGCGTTGCCTTCGATCAGGCCCGGTGTTCCACCGACGGCCTCGACGGCAAAGACGCCTGTAAGGATGGCGCCGACGATCCCACCGACACCGTGAACACCGAAGGCATCCAGCGAGTCGTCGTATCCGGCCATGCGCTTCAACGTGGTGGCCCCCCAGAAGCAGGCGATACCTGCGATCAGTCCGATAAACAGCGCGCCCGTAGGTCCAACGAAACCCGAAGCGGGCGTAATCGCAACCAGACCGCTGACGGCGCCCGAAATCACCCCCAACACGCTCGGCTTCTTGCGGATGATCCACTCGATGAACATCCACGAAAGGGCAGCCGCCGCGGTGGCGATCTGCGTCACAGCCATGGCCATGCCCGCCGCCCCGTTGGCGGCAACCGCCGAACCGGCGTTGAAGCCGAACCAACCGACCCACAGCAAAGATGCGCCAATCACGCTTAGCACCAGATTGTGCGGGGCCATGTTTTCCGAACCGAAGCCAAGACGCTTGCCCAGCACGACGGCGCAAACCAGACCGGCGATGCCTGCGTTGATGTGCACAACGGTACCGCCGGCGAAATCAAGCACGCCTTCATCGGCGAGGAACCCGCCACCCCACACCCAATGGCAAACCGGTGCGTAGACAACGACCATCCACAACCCCAGGAACCACAACATCGCCGAAAATTTCATGCGATCGGCGAAAGCGCCGGTAATCAGGGCCGGAGTAATGATGGCAAACGTCATCTGGAAGGTCATGAACACGGACTCAGGGATCGTGCCGGAAAGCGATCCGGTTTCCATGCCGATCAGGAAGGCGCTTCCGAACCCGCCAAAATACGCGTTGAGCGAACCGCCGTCGCCAAAGGCGAAGGAGTAGCCCACGACCATCCACAATACCGTCATCAAACAGGCGACGGCGAAACTTTGCGCGGCGGTGGCCAGAACGTTCTTGCGCCGCACCATGCCGCCGTAGAAAAGAGCCAGCCCCGGGATCGTCATCATCAGGACGAGGGCGGTGGATGTGAGCATCCAGGCGGTGTCACCGCTGTTGAGCTCGTCGGCCAGTGCCGGTGCGCCCGAAAGCGAAACCGCAGATGCGGCAAGCCCGGAAATTTTAATCAGTTTCTTCAAACTCGACATTTCATAGTCTCCTTAAACGGCATCGGGGCCGCTTTCGCCGGTGCGGATGCGCGTGGCCTGCTCAACGTCCACGACGAATACCTTGCCGTCACCGATGGAGCCGGTTTCGGCTGCGCCACGGATCGTCTCGACGACTTGTTCAACCAAATCGTCGCTGACGACGATTTCGATTTTCTGCTTGGGCACGAAGTTCACTTCGTATTCGGCGCCACGATAAATCTCGGTTTGCCCCTTCTGACGGCCGAATCCCCTGACGTCGGAAACCGTCATCCCCTGTACGCCGATGGAAGTCAGGGCTTCACGGACCTCATCGAGCTTGAACGGCTTGACGACCGCCATTACCAATTTCAAAGACATCACCCTCTCCCAATTGAAAGAACTTCGGTGGGAGCCGTCCGTACGAAAACACGGCCAAACCGCGATCCCATTGTTTCAAGAAGCGTGCCAGAACTCGGAGAACGTTATTTTAACCGTATTATCAATGCGTTATGTGATTTTCTGCCCGATATTGCCGTGGTTTTCTGTCTGATATATGCCTAATAATTATGCAAATATTAATTTATGCTTATTAATTGGTCATTCTCGGTGGAAATCGCAATAAACTCTTGTTTTTTAGTAACTTGTACGTCAACAATGAGACATTGAAGGAAGACAGGAACGTCCGCAGACGAATTCTTGCGGATGAAGGAGAAGCCCCGGTCTTTAGGCCGGGTGGGGTTAGGCTGCAATCTCTTCTGAAGGAGACGCGCATGACCGTACCATCTCCAAAGCATGTTCTCAGTCGCGACAAGTATGATGCGGTTTTGTTCGACCTGGACGGGGTCGTCACCGCCACCAATCACAATCATTTTGCCGCGTGGAAACAGCTCTTCGACCAATACCTGAAAATTCGCGCTGAACGCGAGGGAGCCCCTTTTCGTGAGTTTACCGAAGATGAAATGAGCGAATATGTCGATGGCAAACCGCGCTATGAGGGGATCAGAAGCTTCCTTGAATCGCGGGATATTTCACTACCCTTCGGCGACATCAGCGATGCCGAAGACACCGAAACCGTCTGCGGCCTGGGCAATCTGAAAAACCGCTTTTTCAATCTGTCCATTCAGACCGACGGCGTCGAGGTATTCGAAAACTCCATTAGTCTGATCCATGACCTGCGCGAAAATGGAATTCGCTGCGCCATCGTTTCGTCCAGCAAGAATTGCCAGACTGTTTTGAAATCGGCGGACATTTCCGACCTTTTTGACGTCGCCTTCGACGGCAACAACGCGGCCGATCTTCATCTCACCGGCAAGCCCGATCCCGATACGTATCTTGCGGCAGCCGACTTGCTGGGCGTTGATCCGACCCGCGCGGTCGTCGTGGAGGACGCCATTTCGGGCGTTCAGGCGGGACGCGCCGGCGGGTTTGGACTGGTGGTTGGCGTTGATCGCGCCGGGATCGCCGAGGCGCTGGCACAAAATGGCGGCGATATCGTGGTGGCGGACCTTGGCGAATTGTCCGCCTAGACCAAAGCCCAGGAATACCAAGACGCAAATACCAAGACGCGAAAACCAAGAAAGAAAAGGAAACGTACTCATGTCCATGAACTTCAGCGACCTTCCATCGGCACTGGAGCGCGGCGAAGAGCTAAACGCCCGTCTGGCCGGAAAGAAACTTGCCATTTTCCTGGATTACGACGGAACCTTGACCCCCATTGTCGACCGCCCGGAAATGGCCATTCTTTCGCAATCCGCCCGCGCCATTGTGCGCGAGCTTGCCGAACGCTGTTCATTGGCCATTGTCAGCGGCCGCGACCGGCCCGACGTCGAAAAACTGGTCGGCATCGACAACCTGATTTATGCCGGAAGCCACGGTTTCGACATCGTGGTTCCGGGCGGCAAGGCCATCCAGCGCGAGGAAGGGGCCGAATTCGCGGAAGTGCTGGAACAGGTCAAGGCGCGGCTTCATGCCGAGGTGGATGGCATTGAGGGGTCCCTGATCGAGCCCAAGAAGTCATCGGTCGCCGTTCATTACAGATTGGTCGCGCCGGACCGCCACGCAGATATTCAGGCGGTGGTCGACGCCATCATCGCCGAGCACGACACCCTTCGCGTCACGCCGGGCAAGATGGTCTACGAAATTCAGCCCAAGCTCGACTGGAACAAGGGCAAGGCGGTCTTGTGGCTGCTGGAAGCCCTGGATCTGGACAAGCCCGACATCCTTCCGATGTATTTCGGCGACGACATCACCGACGAGGACGCCTTCCGGGCGCTGTCGGGCCGGGGCATCGGCATTTTTGTTGGCGGCGCGACCGCCGAAGCCAAAACGGACCGGCCCACCGACGCCGACTATCGGGTGGAAGACCCCGACGCGGCGGTGCGGCTTCTCGATACCCTCGCGCGCTGAAACACGCACGAAGCGGAACCGATCCATACCGAACCAAAAAACAGAAGAGGTCGAACATGCCAACATGGACCCTGACCTACCAAGGTTTCAATCCCGAGGAAGAAGGCCTGCGCGAAGCGCTGTGCGTTCTGGGAAATGGTTACTTTTGCACACGCGGCGCTGCCGAATGGGCCGACGCCGACGAGAATATCCATTACCCCGGAACCTATGTGGCGGGCGGATATAACCGCCTGACCACCGAAATCGTCGGGCGGCCCATCGAAAATGAAGATCTTGTCAATCTGCCGAACTGGCTGTGCCTGACGTTCCGCATCGAAGGCGGCGATTGGCTGGATCTTGCAAAGGTCGAGGTTCTGTCCTACCGGCAGGAACTGAACGTTCGCGAGGGTGTCCTGGTTCGCACGCTGCGGGTTCGTGACGGCGAAGGCCGGGAAACCACCATCAACAGCCGGCGCATCGTCAGCATGGCCAAGCCCCATCTGGCCGCCATTGAAATGACGATCACGCCAAAAAACTGGTCGGGGCCTGTGGAAATCCGCTCGGCCCTGGACGGCAGGGTCATCAACAGCGGCGTCGCCCGCTACCGCCAATTGGCCAGCGACCATCTGCTGCGTCAGGATGCCGGCATCGGCGAAGACGGGAATTCCTACGTTCTGGTGGAAACGGTCCAATCCGGGCTAAAGGTGGCGGAAGCAGCGCGGACGCGCTTTTTCGACGACGCTGGTCAACCCGTAGAAGCCGCGGTCGAAAACACGATCCAGGAAGGCTATGTTGCGCAGACGTATTCCGTCGAGGCCGCGGAAGGCAAGGCCATTCGCGTCGAAAAAACGATCGCGCTCTATACCTCGCGGGACCGGGCGATCTCGCATCCACTGATCGAAGCGGTGAACGCGGTTGGTTTTGCCTGCGGTTTCGCCGATCTGCTGCGCGGCCACGCGGTCGCATGGAAGCAGTTGTGGCGGCGGTGCGACGTGGTGCTGGACCAGCGCCAGCGGGTTCAGATGATCCTGCGGGTGCATATTTTCCATCTGCTGCAGACCGCTTCGCGCAACACCGTCGATCTGGACGTCGGCATTCCGGCCCGCGGTTGGCACGGCGAAGCCTATCGCGGCCACATTTTCTGGGATGAATTGTTCATCTTCCCGTTCCTTAACTACAACATCCCGGAACTGACCCATTCGCTTCTTCGCTACCGGTACCGGCGGCTGGACGAAGCGCGCACGGGTGCTTTGGAGGCCGGCTACAAGGGCGCCATGTTCCCCTGGCAAAGTGGCACCAACGGTCGCGAGGAAACCCAATCGGTTCACCTCAACCCCAAATCCGGGCGTTGGCTGCCCGACCTCAGCCGCAATCAGCGGCACGTCAACATCGCCATCTCGTACAACGTCTGGCAATACTGGCAGGCCACGGGAAACGACGGCTTCATGTCGATCTTCGGGGCGGAGCTGTTGTTCGAAATATGCCGCTTCTGGGCGTCCATCGCCCACTTCAATGCCGATCAGGACCGCTACGAAATTCACGGCGTTATGGGACCGGACGAATACCACGAGGAATATCCGGACAGCGACGAGGTGGGCTTACGCAACAACGCCTATACCAACGTCATGGTGGCCTGGTGCATGGATACCGCCTGCAAGGTCGTCGATTCACTTCTTCCCTACCGGCGCGAAGAACTGTGCGAAACCCTGGAACTCACCGACGGAGAAATTTCGATCTGGGCCGAAATGAGCCGCAAGCTGTACGTTCCGTTCCACGATGACGGGATCATCAGCCAGTTCGAAGGGTACGGCGATCTCAAGGAATTCGACTGGGAAGGCTATCGCAAAAAATACGGCAACATCGCGCGGCTGGACCGCATTTTGGAAGCCGAGGGCGACTCGCCCAACAACTACAAACTTTCGAAACAGGCCGACGTCTTGATGCTGTTCTATCTGTTTTCGGAAGACGAGCTGGCGCGGATTCTCGATCATCTTGGTTACAAGCTGGATCCCGCCGATATCCGACGGAACATCGACTACTATTCGGCCCGCACCTCGCACGGATCAACGCTGAGCACGCTGGTCCAGTCGGCGGTGACGTCCAGGTACGACCGCGACACGTCGTGGAAAACCTTCTGCGAAGCGCTGGAAAGCGACATCTCGGATGTTCAGGGCGGAACCACCGCCGAGGGCATTCATCTGGGCGCCATGGCCGGAACGGTGGACCTGGTTCAACGGGTTTATACGGGGTTGGAAATTCGCGAGGGGGTGTTGTTCTTCAACCCGCGGCTGCCGACCCAACTCGAATCGATCAAGTTCGCCATCCGCTATCGCGGCATGCGGATAGACGTTCATGTGACGAGCCACCAGTTGTCGATCTCGCCCCGTGCCGACAAGCGGACGGAACCGGTCAAGATCGGCGTTGGCAATCGCATCCACTTCGTGAAGCCCGGCTACGAACGCGTATTCGATCTGGAAGACGGGGCCTGACGAGAGAATACCGAAAACGCGGGCCGGACGTTAAAAGCCGGCCCGCGTTTTTCGTGCAAGGTTCGGTTCCGACAATTATTACGGGCGTTCGGTGAAGACCCCCCCTCCCTTGTCGCCGCCTGCGAGGGTGTAGTAAGCTCGATCCAATAGTTTCGGGCCAAAAAAAATAGAAACTGAGGGAGCAGACGAAAAGAATGGCCGCGTTGCCGACCATCCGTTCGACCATCCGCAGATTGATAGCGCCCGTCGCGTTGAGTGCCGCAATTGGTATGGCGGTTATCGGTGCCCTGGTGGTGATTGCAGCCCAGGAACTTGACCGGGTCGCCAGGGAGGATTCCGTCAATCTTCTGGCTTCGGCAATCAGCCACACCCGCGAAAAAGTCAAACAGGTCGCCCTTGAACACAGTTTTTGGGATCAGGCCGTTGAAAATCTTGTCAAAAACTTCGACCGCACCTGGGCGGACACGAACATCGGCCCTTATCTTCAGGATGCCTTCGATATTTGTTCAACCTACGTCGTTGATGCAAAAAACCGGCCCGTCTTCGCCAGCGCAAAGTGCAAGACCAAAACGGATGATCCCTTCGTGCGCTTCAAGGGTGGACTGGAAAATCTGGTTGATAGAGCACGCCAATCCCCGCGCGACAAAAGCCCGACCCCACAAGAAGGGCTGCTGTGGGACGGAAAATACGTCCATTCGGTGACCGCCAGCGCGTTGACGGATTTCGAAATTGTCGATGGCAAGGAAACGCCCAAAGGCACCGATTGGCTCCTCATCGTCACCATCGCATTTCACGAGGAAACGGTTTCCGAAATCAGCAAAAACCTCCTTTTGACGGACTTGCGGATCGTCCGGGACGAAAATATCGGATCGCAGGCGCATCTCCCCTTGCAGCTGGTGAACGGCGAAACGGCGAGCCATCTCGTTTGGACGCCGCCGCAGCCCGGCCGGGAGATGCTTGTCTGGACGCTGCCGGCCCTTTTCGCTGTTTTCGTCGTACTGACGGGTTTGACGGCGCTGTTCGTGCGCAGGGCGAACGAAACGGGGCGGCACCTGGAAAATCAAGCCGACGCCGTGCTCGACGAAAAGGCCAGATCGGCCGACTATCTGGATATTGCCGAAATTATCATTGCCGCTTTGGATCTTCGGGGCAACATTACCTTGATAAACCGCAAAGGGTGCGAGGTTCTGGGGTATTCCGAGGACGAATTGATCGGCGAAAACTGGTTTGAACGGGTCCTCCCGGCGGACGAAAGCCATGAAATAAAAGCGATGTTCCGCGAGGCGTTCGCCAGTAAAACCGAACGGGTTCTGCATCGCGAAAACCACGTGACGACCAAATCCGGCGAGCGCCGTTTGATTTCATGGCAGAACAGTTTTGTCATAGGGCCGAATGGTCAGATCACGGGCAGCCTCAGTTCGGGTCAGGACATCACGGAATCCAGGCGTGCCGAAGAAGCGTTACGGCAAAAGAGCGCACATATTCAGGCCGTGCTCGATAACTCCTCTGCCGGAATTCACCTGAAGGATATTGACGGGCGGTTCCTTTTGGTAAACGAAAAATTCGCTGCCGACCTGGTCGACGAGAAATTTACCGCCGATTTCAAACCGACGCCCGAGAATATCGTCGGAAAAACCTCTCACGATTTGGTTCAGGGAAAAGTCGCGGATACCTTCCGTGCCAAGGACCGCGAGGTCATCGAAACAAAGTCGGCAATCTCCTATGAATTCGAAATGAAGGACAAAAGCGGCTCTCCGCGCGTGTACATCTCGACCAGGTTCCCGGTCTTGGGTGACAACGGCGACATAATGGGAACCGGGGGCATTTCCACCGAAATTAGTGAACACGCCCAGGCCCAGGCCGCCGCCAAAAAGCTGCAGGAAGAACTTGCCCATATTCTGCGGGTCGGCACGGTCGGCGAGATGGCAACGGGCATCGCCCACGAAGTCAATCAACCGCTCGCCGCCATCAAGAACTACTCCATGGGTATGTTGCGGCGCCTGCGCTCAGGCGGGGCCGAGCCCCAGGATATGACGCGGATTTTGGAGTTGATTTCCGAACAGGCGCAGCGGGCCGGCGACCTGATCCGAAACGTCCGCCGGTTCGCACATCGCGAGGCCGACGGGGAAGACGAAATCGACGTCAACGCGGCGATTCGAGACGTTGCTTCGATCCTTACCAATGAAGCCGTCGCCAGGGACATCAGGATCGATTTGGATTTGAACGACGACCTTCCCCGCATACCCGGTGAAGCGGTGCAGATCCAGCAAGCCGTTCTGAACCTTGTGCGCAACGGCATGGACGCCATGACCGATATCGAACCCGACCAGACGGCCCGGTTGCTGAACATTCGCACGGCGCGAACCGACGGCGACTTGATCAAAATCTCGGTTGCGGATACGGGGTCTGGAATCCCCGAAAGAGTGCGGGCCAGGATATTCAATCCCTTCTTCACGACCCGTCCTGCGGGGTTGGGCATGGGACTTTCCATTTGCCGCACGATCGTTAAGGCGCATGGCGGCGACATATGGTTCACCAGCATTCCGGGCGAAGGGACCGTTTTTCACCTTACGCTGCCGATTTTGACGGAAGCGACACGCGGTTAGCGTTGAGACGCATAGCGCCAATCTCTATAAAGAACAGGGGAAAACGGGGAGACAATAAATGGCGGCGAAACCGAGCCTTCGCTTCGGCGTAATCAGCGTTAATCACTACCACATCTTTGGGCAGACCGATTGTCTGCTGGATGCCGGAGCCGAACTGGTTGCCGTGGACCTCACCGGCGGCGAACCCTTCCTGGTCGCGCAATTTCGCGAAAAATACCCGCAGGCCCGCGAGGTGGCCGACAGGGCCGAAATTCTGGAAGACGAAACCCTGCAAATGGTCGTTGGCGCGGCCGTTCCCTTCAAGCGTGCGGAACTGGGCATAGAAGTCATGCGCCACGGCAAGGATTACATGACCGACAAGGGCGGTTTTACCACGCTTGAGCAATTGGAAGACGTGCGCAAAGTGCAAAAGGAAACGGGGCGGATTTATTCCATCTGTTTTTCCGAGCGCTTTGAGAACCGGGCCACGGTAAAGGCCGCCGAGCTGGTCAAATCGGGTGCAATTGGCCGGGTATTACAAACGGTCGGTCTGGGTCCCCATGCCATTCACAACCAGCCGCGTCCCGACTGGTTTTTCCGAAAGACGGAAACCGGCGGCATTCTGGCCGATATCGCGTCCCATCAGATCGATCAGTTTCTGTATTTCGCCGGCGCGTCCGACGCCGAGGTGGTTTCCAGCCAGGTGGCCAATCACAACCACCCGGAACACCCCGAGTTCGAGGATTTCGGCGATATCGTGCTGAACGGCGGCGGCGCCACCGGTTATATCCGGGTCGACTGGTTCACCCCCGACGGATTGGGCGTATGGGGCGATGGTCGCCTGTTCGTGCTGGGAACTGACGGCTATATCGAACTTCGCAAGTATATCGATGTCGGCGGAAAAGCGGGTGCCAACCACCTGTTCATGGCCGACGCCAAGGGCGTGCAATACATCGATTGCAACGACGTCCCGCTCCCCTACGGCGCCAACCTGATTGCCGATGTTCACAATCGCACCGAGACGGCCATGGACCAGGAACATTGCTTCCTCGCCTCCAAACTTTGCCTCGAGGCCGAACTGAAGGCCCGCCGGCTGGGCAATTTGGAAAAATAAGAAATAGAGACCGATTTCGCGGCGATACACTCTTGCCGGTCGTCGCGAAATCAAATAATACTCATTCTTAATGACAATCTAAAAAATTGTGGGGGCGTCCAGAACCTGACAGGGAAGGTTTCTTGATGCTTAAATCGCTTCACATCGACCCGGGAAAATGCACCCTCTGCATGCAGTGCGAAATGGCGTGTTCGTACGAAACCGAGGGAACATTCAACCCGGCCAAGTCGCGGATCAAGGTCTTCGATTTTCACGACCGGTTCGTGCCCTACACCTGCACCCAGTGCGCGGAAGCCTGGTGCATGACGGCCTGCCCCGTGGACGCCATTTCGGTGAACGCGGATACCGGCGCGAAGATCGTTTCCAACGATCTGTGCGTCGGCTGCAAGGTCTGCACCATCGCCTGCCCGTTCGGAACGGTGAACTACAACAGTGACACCGGAAAGGTCATCAAGTGCGACCTTTGCGACGGCGACCCGGCATGTGCCAAGGCCTGCCCGACGGACGCCATCACCTACATCGATGCCGATTGGACGGGTTACGACAAAATGCGCCGCTGGGCCGGCAAAACCGACGCCGGCGCCCAGGCGCAAGCGTAAGCGGGGGGCTTGAATATGGCTTGGACACGAAAAATCCTGCGCGTGAACCTGACCAAGGGAACATGCGCCGTTGAACCGCTGAACATGGACTGGGCTGACAAATATCTCGGCCAGCGCGGTCTTGCCAGCAAGTATCTGGTCGAAGAGGTCAACCCCAAGGTCGATCCCCTTTCGCCGGAAAACAAAATGATCATGGCGACCGGTCCGCTAACCGGCACCACCGCCTCGACCGCCGGGCGCTACTCGGTCATCACCAAGGGAGCCCTGACCGGAGCCATCGCGTGCTCCAACTCGGGCGGCTATTTCGGCGCCGAGCTGAAGAACGCCGGTTGGGATATGATCATCTTCGAAGGCAGGGCCAAAAAGCCGGTCTACCTTCTGCTCCGAAACGACGAAGCCGAACTTCTTCCGGCC
>Ga0233431_1003511_pt1 | contig 18671 bp, 29 predicted proteins | sample SI_118_April2016_FD_179867 | JGI IMG/M metagenome (GOLD analysis project Ga0233431, IMG submission 179867) | Seawater microbial communities from Saanich Inlet, British Columbia, Canada - SI_118_April2016_200_MG | ecosystem: Environmental > Aquatic > Marine > Inlet | place: Canada: British... | reverse complement strand
TCGCTTGGAGTTACAACCAACACATATCTTTTAATCATATAAACCTCCTAAAAACACGAATTATACTCGAAATCTATCAACTATATTTTCCCTTTAACCCTTGATCTGTGTATTTGTGCTTCTCTGCCATACTCTCACCTCCGACATATTTAATAACCCTATAATATTATCAAAGCAGGAATATTTATCTTGACAAGATTTATGACGTATTATCAAGCAAGCCAACCCAAAAAGACCTCCTCAAAAGAACCAGTAGGATCAGTCACACTACTAACCACCGCAGGCCTATTATCTCCTCTAGCCCTACACGTATCATCCATAGTTTTTGCTCTCAGTTTGCTAGTTTTAGTTTCTTCCAAATGCTCACTATCAAGACTCTGCAATATTGCACGCTGATGAACATTATCAAGTTTTTGAAAATCTACTCCTTGATTCATTAATTCTTCAGCCCTTGGCAAAAAATCCTTAAGTTCCATACTCACCTCCTACTTATTTATTAACCCTATAATCTTGACAGATTGTGCTACAATATCTTGACAGAATTATGACGTCATCAAAAAGGGCATCTCACCCTACAACTACCATCTCCTACGATATCGAGCACGAAGCTCGCCGGATTCTCTATCTTGCCGCGAAACTACCCACTCGAGCATATCAAGAAAGGGGATTCCTCATCCTACCCAAGCTAGAGCCCGGACTATCCAAAAACACTGTCATCTTCCCCGACCTCGCATACGACTCTATCCCTGACTTTTGGTTTCGCACAAGTCGCCTAGAGTTATCCACACCCATTACAGCTCCACCCGCTCTCATCAACGAGACTATAGATATTGTGCGACCCGCTTGGCGTGAAAACATCTATGCAAAAGCCCATAAACGACTATTAGACCAGTGGCAAGGGATAGAAGAGCGGTTTTGGAGTAATCTATTTACCCTATTCCCTTCATATTCCGGCCAGGTCAAGCAAGTGTTCATATATCTTACTCAATCTGGTTCCACCACTTCATTCCAGCTTTTGCGTGGTGACGCCGACACCATCCACATTCTCGCTAGGCTCGACACTCCGATTGATAAGATCCTTTGGTCCATTCTCACCGCAATATTTCGCGCCAAGATGCAAGACTCAATGAACTATTCTTGGTCCGAGTCACAAGCCACCATTGACTGGCTCATCGAAGAATCCAGCCTCAACTGCGGAGTTAATCTCACCACGGCTACAATTACTCAGATTCGCAACCCTCAGATCGCCAAGTGGAGACAGGATAGTTTGGAGTACCAAAAGAAACTTGGCTTCTCCGGCACCAATCTCTGGACACAAAAACTAGACTTAATACATTATGGGTCTATCAAAATAGACAATCTCAGTCACAATGAGCAGTTACTACTAGAGGTACTCCTCGCTAGTTACGGCAAAACAGTCTCAAACAATGAGATCATGAACCATCTATGGCAAGATAACTACGAAATCAGCAACTGGGCCATCACCAAGCAAGTTCAGAGATTGAGAACCAAGCTCAAATCAGCAGGAATCAACCATCCAGTAATCCAAGCTCACCGTGGCCAGGGCTACTCGATAATCTAAATAGTTTTCCTCAAGTAATCTTATCCACATATCCCCACCAGACCCACACGCTACAGGTAGTGTAACAAACTGCACTACTGAATCTACTGCATCCACTGAGATACTCGAAGCTACGCTTCGTTAGTCGCACAATATATAGACATCAAACTAGACACTAAACGCACACAGAACATCTATCTAATACACTCATCATCACTCACCCCATCAAATAGGATCCTATTGACACGGACCACAACAATTGCTAACATCTACATATGGCAACACAAAAACTAGATCTCAAAAATCTCCCCGACCTACTCACCGTTCGCGAAGTCGCAGAACTCCTCCGTGTCTCCCCTCTCACTATCAAACGCTGGGGCAAGCGCGGCAAACTCCCCGCCATCCGCATCAACTCACGTGGTGATCGTCGATATAAGAAAGAACAGGTCCTCTACCTCCTCGGAATCAATCCAGACCAAAACTAACCTAAATACTTCCCACTACTCTCTCAACTTCACTCACACTCGAGCACCTCACCAACTGTTGCCGTAACTCACTCGCCCCCGGAAATCCCTTGGCATACCAAGTAAGATGCTTACGCATAGGGAGAAAGTTTCTTCTTTTTTGCTCATCACTGAGACACTGCTCTACTGAGTCACTGAGATACTGATATTGCTCATACTTCCTCGCATGCTCCAACATCCACGCCACTCTCTGCTTCTTATCAGGCTCCGTCCCAGCAAACACGCCAGGATTACCAAAGCTCGCTCGACCGATTAATACCCCATCCACTCCGTACTCACTCACCCTTTCCCCAGCCTCACCCAAACTACCCACATCCCCATTCCCCAAGATGATCCCACCTAGTTCATGGATTATCTCCCCTGCCCTCTGGATGGCCTCCCAATCAGCTCGTCCCGTATACATCTGGCGTAGTGTCCGCCCATGTAGCGCAATTGCCGCTGGCTCCTCTTTCATCAAGGCCACAATCCACTCCTCCATCTCGCGCGCTGTGTCCACCCCTACCCTGGTCTTAACCGAGACTGGCAGATTCGTTGACCCCTTCACCACTCTAATTATCTCTCTAGCTAACTCTGGATTCCTGATCAGTCCCGCCCCTGCCCCGTTCTCACTCACCTTCTTGGCTGGGCATCCCATATTGATATCCACTCCATCAAACCCCATCTCCTCAATCAACTTTGCTGCATCCGCAAACAACTCCGGCTTACTCCCAAAAATCTGCGCCACGATCGGTCGTTCCGTCTCATCATACTGGAATGCTCGTATCACCCTCTCCCACCTCTCAGTTCCCTTAGTGTGATGCAGAGCATCCACACTCACAAACTCCGTGTAGATCACATCCGGCTTCCCATACTTCGCCGTCATATAGCGAAATGGCGCATCCGTCACCCCATCCATTGGAGCCAAGCCTATGATAGGCTGGCGACAACCCCGATGCTCGCGAGCGGCGGGGTCGGAATCTCCTTCGATCTTTTTTTTCTGTAATTCCTGCCAAAAGCTCATTTGGTCATTCTAACACGCAGATATCACAATTATTCCTCACAAATATATCAATCTATTGATTAATATATCAAATTATCTTACTCAATCTCTTTTCTCACTCACAAAACAACTATATCAATCTATTAACTTCTGCCACAACACCAGGCTACCAAACTTGATCACTTGCCATACTCTATTCATCCTAATTCGAGGTTGGGCAACTACCCTCCACAACCACTTCCCTCCCAGCCTATCAATCCACTTAGGACATGGCCTCACCACCCCTGCCCACTCATCTAGAGTTCCTCCTACCCCGATTGCTACTCGTGCACGTAGATACTCCTTATTCTCCTCGATCCAGATGTCCTGCCAGGGCGAGCCATACGCCACCAGAAGATAATCAGGTTCCACACTATTGATCTTGGCAATCGTCATCGATGATTCCTCTGATTTCTCGAGCTTGACAGTGCGTGCACCCTCATACCAGGCATACTTGACTCTTGGATACTTCTTCTTCATCGCCCCTGCCGCCTTCTCAGCCACTCCTGGTTCTGCTCCTAGGAGAAACACCTTCTCCCCTCTCTTATTAGCTATCTTAAGGATTTCTTCGACTAGCTCTACTCCAGTCACTCTCTCGACTTGCTTGCCCTGAGCTAGCCGAAGGGCCCAGACTATCCCCCATCCATCTACCACCTTAAGACCAGTTTCTGCCAAAATTTGTCGAAATCTCGGGTTCTCCCTCGCCTCCATTATGAACTCAGGATTGACCGTTGCCACATGTAATAGCCTCTTCCTCTGGAGAGCTATTTTTCTTAGCACTTCTTTCCTTTGAGTGCCATTTATCACCACTTCGAAGATTGTGACCGATTTATCTTGCTTTTTTGAGTGTTTCTTGATCTGTTTTTTACTCATTTTTATCATTGTTTATCTAGTTTTTTCGATTCCTCATCGTGCTATCTGAGCCAATCTTACTGTAATCTGCAAGAAATCGCAAAAATGGATCATTTTCACCAATTTTCGTACAAAAAAAAGTAGCCTATATCTAAGAATATAGCTATTTTGTCGCTCTTTGCAATCACAACCCTATTCAGATACGCTATAAGTCATCATGTTATGGAGAAAGATCATGATTATATCTATTTTGATCACTTTTATTGCTCTTTTAATTTACCTTGTAGCCATACTGAATACTACATACTACATACTTCATACTATATTTACTATACCCTCCCCTCTCGCACTCGATAATCGCCAGAAACTACTCATACTGATTCCCAGAATATTCCTCCTAATACTACCCTCTAACTAGATACATTAGCAAGAATCTTTAGCGTACTATCCGCAGCCTTTTCCCACGACAACTCACCCACTCGTATTTTTCCATCTTTTATCAATCTCTTCCGCAACTTCCCGTCCGAGAGCACCCGTCTGATTGCAGCCGCCAGTCGCGGTACGTAACCTGGTCCTAGCTCCACCACCGATCCCGCATCAGCTACCACCTCAGGCAACGCTCCGCCATTCGAGCTCACAACCGGCACTCCTCTCCCCATTGCCTCGAGTATTGGTAGTCCAAACCCTTCCGTAAACGACGGCTGTACATATACCCTCGCCCCCTGGTAGAGAACATCTAACTCCCCCTCACTCACCCTCCCTGCAAAAATCACCGACTCATGTACTCCGTATCTGGCTGGAGCCTGGTATATCTCCTCTGTCATCCATCCTCTACTCCCAGCAATCACCAACTTAAGATCTGGATATTCTTGATTTATCAAGCTAAATGCCTCCACAAGTGCCGAGAGATTCTTGCGCGGCATCAGTGTCCCCACAAAAAGAATATATCTCCCCTTCACGATCCCCCATTTTCCTAAAGTTCTTTTACTTTCTGACACACTGACACGCCGATACGCTGACACGCCGGTCTCCACCCCTTCATGTATCACTTTGATCTTCTTAGGACTAGTATGTAGCTGTTTTACAAGCTGATTTGCCGTAAACTTGGACACTGCAATCAGCTTATCCGCATATTTGGCAGCGTATTTGGTAGAGAGAGGTAGATACCATCGCTGTAGAACATTCTGATATTCCGGCAACCACTCATACTCCAATCCGTGGATCGTCACCACTGTCCTCACTTTTGGATTTCGCAATACCGGGAGAGTATGCGCCGGCACCCACAACACATCAAGCATTCGTTTCTCAGTTTTCCAGTTTTGCAGTTTTCCAGTTTTTTTACTCCCTGCTGAGCTACTGAATCTACTGTAGCACTGAGTTACTGCCTGGCGTTGCCATGTAGCGACTGCCAAGCCTATTTGTGTCCATAGGTACCGAAGCTTGATCTCAGTCACCCGCACATTCTTGTGCTTAGTCACCCAGCTCGGAATTATCATCTTTGGACGGATAAAAAGTACAAAAGAGTGCTTCCTAGAAGCTGGCAGTCGTAGAATCTCTCTGACAAGATGATACGAATAACTCTCCGTCCCAGTTCTTGCCTTTACAAACGCCCTCGAGCAGTCAATTCCGATTACCATATCATAATCATATCAGAAAGCATCAGAGTATCGGCATATCGGTATTGAGGAGTCTATCTGATCCACTGACTAACTGACACGCTGACACGCTGACACGCTGATTATCTCAAAGCCCGCTTATACTTATCAATCGACGAGAGAGCCACCCCAGTTCCCTTTACCACGCAGAGAAGCGGCTCCTCTGCTACGTAGGCAGGAATCCCAGTTTCTTTGGTCAAAAGCGTATCCAGATTCCTTAGAGTTGATGTCCCGCCAGACATCACGAGTCCCTTGTCAATAATGTCACTCACAAGCTCCGGTGGAGTCACTTCGATCACTGACTTCACAACCCCTACGATTTTTGAGAGCGGTTTTTCCATTGCCTGCCAAACCTCCTCACTCGAGAGCTCAATCGTTCTAGGTAATCCAGATATCGTATCACGACCCTTGATTTTTACCTTCTCAACTCGAGGTAACTTAGTGGCTGATCCTATCTTAATCTTGACTTCCTCTGCCGTCACCTCACCCATCACGAGGTTATGGTTATGTCTCACATACTCCACAATTGCCTCATCAAGCTTTGTCCCCCCTACCCTCACACTCCTACTATCCACCACTCCTCCCAGGCTTATCACTGCAGCTTCTGCCGTCCCGCCACCGATGTCCAGGATCATACTCCCAGACGCCTCCGCAATCGAGATTCCAGCACCGATTGCAGCAGCTAATGGCTCATCAATCAAATATGCTACTCGAGCACCAGCTGCTCTGGTAGCGTCAAGTGCTGCTCTTCGCTCAACCTGCGTACATCCAGCTGGCACACAAATCATCACTTCTGGCTTAAAAAACCAGTTGCTGCCCACGGCTTTTGTAATAAAAAATTTCAGCATCGCCTCCGTAATCGCGTAGTCCGCAATCACCCCGTCCTTCATCGGCCTACTTGCCACAATCGATCCCGACGTTCTCCCCAACATTGTTTTTGCCTCATTCCCTACCGCCACCACCTTCATATCATCCATGCTTACCGCAACCACTGTCGGCTCATTCAAGACCACACCCTTACCAGCCAGCCAAACCAGACTATTGGCCGTTCCCAGATCAATTCCTATCTTTTTTCCTAGCATACCCCTATTCTACCAGACTCACCAAACACTATATAGATACTGGATCACACCGCCTCACCTCTGCATCTCTGCCTGGGATACCTAGATTACCGCTTATTACATAGTATTACCGCATACCAGATAGGTATTTTGCGTCAAATACTCATCCTTGACACTTGTTTTACCCGTATACTACACTGTTAATACTATCTCCAAACTTGGACATACCAGACAGAAGGCATAAATATGGACAACTCATACACAATTTCAGAAGTAGCAACTAAGCTGAGCATTGCCACTAAGACCCTCAGAAGATGGGAAGAATCAGGCAAGTTCAGCTCCTCACGCACGCTCGGTAACCAACGCAGGTACAACCGTGAGGATCTCCAGATTCTTGATGCAATCAAACATAACATCATCTCCGCCCAGAGTGATCTTCTTACTCTCCCCGCAGCAGCCTCGCTCTGCGCCGTCTCCCCCACCACAATCGAGCGCTGGGTGCGGGAAGGCAAGATCCACCCCTTCATTACTTCCGGCAAGACTTACTATCCACGCGAAAGGCTAATTACCAAACTTGACGAGCTCTCTAAACAAATCTCTCAGACCCCAGAGTCTGATCCGCCTTGGGCGGACACACCCACCACCGAGCTCACCGCCCATACTGACACTCCGACACGCCGACACGCCGACACTCCCTCACTCGAGCACTCCAAGCCTGGCATATCCGCCATCATCACTAAGTTGAGCCCCATCCTCAACACTCTCATCACGCTCCTTATCATCCTTATCTACCATACCCTCACCAGTTCACCTACCTCTCCCCCTATTGCCCCCACGGCCCCCACTGAGCTAACTGAATCTACGAAGCCAACGGAATCCACGCCCCCAACTTCATTCACCTCCCTCTCCCTCCTTCCCGCCCCTCCCCCAGATCCAATTCCGGGTACTCTCTACTACGACGCCAGCTCTCAGTCGCTCCGCCTCTTCACAAATACCTGGACCGACATCTCCTCACCAGTAGAACCATCAAGTCAGGTCGAACTCTCCTTTTCCGATACCACCCTCATCTCTGGCACTAGAATAATGAAAAAGGATACCTCCAGCACCCTTATCAACCACAAGAGTCTCACCCCCTCTACTCCAGTTTCAATTACCTTTAACTCAGACTACTCCCCAGGGAAAAAATATTGGCTCGAGCAAGATCAAGGGTCATTCACCCTCCACACCGACTATCCAGTTGGCCAAAACTCAAGCTTCACATACCTAATTCTAGCTCCATCACTCGAAGAATCGGATTTGGCGACCTCCTCTCCAACTATATTCTAACAACCCTGTATTAAGGTATAATACTCACATGAACAAAGCGCAAAAATCACGCCTCGCAATCTTCCTCGCCACCCTCGTCTTTATCGGGATCGGCACCTTCCTTATGATTCGCTTCGCCAAAGGATATCGCCCCACCCTCTCCGGGACAGTCAAAGGTACGGGCCTTCTTGCTGCCACCTCATTCCCCACAGGGGCCGAGGTCTACCTAGAGGACAAACTCACCACCGCCACCGACAACACCCTCAACCTCGATCCAGGCACATATAACATCAAGATCAAAAAAGATGGCTATCATACCTGGGAAAAAACAGTCCAGATCGAAGAAGAGCTCGTCATCCAGACCAGTGCCACCCTCTTCCCTACTTCCCCGAGCCTTGAGCCTCTCACCTTCACCGGTGCCATCAACCCCATCCCTTCACCTGACGGCAACAAAGTCGTCTTTGCCGTTGCCTCCGCCTCAGCTTCTACCAAGAATGGCCTCTACGTCCAGGAGCTCACTAACTCCCCGATCTCCCTCAACCGCTCTGCCCGCCAAATCACTCGCAGTAGCCGTGACTACGACTATACAACCGCCAGTTATACCTGGTCGCCCGATGGTTCTGAGATCCTCGTCGCACTTAATAGTGGCCTGCCTGCGCAGGCAGGTGCCCATATCGTCATCAATAGCACCCGATTCAACGACCTAGAAGACCTTATCGACGTCACCTACACCCTCTCTCCCATCCTTCGCGACTGGGAACTAGAGCTCGCAAGACTCGACGAGGTTAGACTCACCGAGCTCCCTGAGTTTTTCATCGAGACTGCCACTAACTCTGGCATCACCAATCTCTACTTCTCTCCTGATGGCGAGAAGCTCCTCTACCAAGCACAGATCGATCAGACCATCCCCAACAACCTTACCCCCGCTCTTCTTGCCTCCTCCACCCAGCCTGAGTCCAGAGAACTCACTCAAAACAACTGGTACATTTATGACCTTAAGGAAGATCGCAACTTCTTTATCGCCAATAACTCTCCCTCCGCCTCAGACTCGGCCTTCGTCCTCCACAAACCACTTCTTATGGATGATATCCTCTCCCCTCTCCCTCCTGCAGAACTCGCAAGCTCCCCCTCTGCTTTTCGCAAACTCCAGGACAACTACTCACTCCCCGAATCAATCTCGATGTTTAACACCCAATACTCCTCAATCTATATTAGCTCTGTCCAGTGGTTCCCCGACTCCTCACACATCATCCTCACCTCAGATTCTGGGATCGAGATCATGGAATACGATAGCACTAATCGTCTTACAGTCTATGCGGGCCCTTTTGACCCCAACTTCGTCTACGCCTGGCCAGATGCCTCAAGGCTCGTCACCCGAATCCAGTTCTCCCCTGATACTACCCCCAATCTCTACACAATTAAATTAAAGTAGGTTCATCACCCCAACAGCCTCATGTAAGCATAATTAGTACGAGTTACGCTTGATGCAATGGGGAGTAGTTAGAGAGCAAGTGTAGAGTATTCTCCTAACGGTCGAACGCTACTCATCCAGTAAATCAAGTAGTTCCCGAGATAATAATTACTGAATACTGAGGCTGTCAGTGATGACATCTAACATGCTATACTAATTTTATATGAACATCTCTTGGCTATCCAACACATTCCTCACCCGCGGCTTTTGGGGTGACGAGGCCTGGACCATCGGTATTAGCAGACTTCCTATCCAGGAGATCATCAGGATCACTGGCGAGGACTTTCACCCTCCCTTTTACTACTTCCTCGTTCACTACCTAGGCCTCAACTTTGGCTGGGGTGAGCTCACGATCCGCCTCCTCTCGACCTTCTTCTTCCTTCTGGTCCCCATTCTCACCTACTTCCTTACCCAAAAGTTCTGGAGAACCAGCAAGAGACCCTCTCGCCTCGCCTCAACCCTCGCTGCCCTAATCACCCTCACCGCACCCATCCTCCTCACCTACGCTTTTGAGGCTCGCTCATATGGCTTACTCGCTTTTGAGTCAGTGCTCTCAGCCTACATTTTCTGGAGAGCCAAAGACGAGGCTCGTTGCACATATCGTTGGAGATTCTTATACTTTGCACTTGGCGCAATCATGGTTTATACCCACTATTATGCCTGGTTCATCCTTGGCGCCCACGCTATGTACCTACTCATCTCAGAGCGCAAACGCATCCTCCCCATGCTCACCTCAGCCCTCGCTATTCTTGCGGCCCAGCTCCCTTGGCTCCCCACCCTGTTTGGACAAGTAGGCGAAGTCAAAGGAGACTACTGGATCGGTGCCATCAACTCTCGCACTCACATGGAGTTCTTTCTCCGCGTCACTGGCGGAGACCTCACCACTAAGTGGCAAGCTCCCATTGCCATTTTCATTGGCCTCATCATTCTTCTAGACCTCATCTACCGTATAGTAAAAAAGAATCTCCCCAAACACTATATCTTCACTCTCTCCTGGCTCCTTACTCCAGTCCTTATCCCCACTCTCATCTCCATCACCTTCATGCCAGTCTTCTTTTACCGCTACCTCATCTTCTCCGCAATCCCACTGGCAATCCTTCTCACTCGCGCACTCGCACGCTTCCCTCGCACTATTCTTGTAATCGGCGTCATCATCCTTATCTTTCTTCAGCTTCAAGTTGACTCCAAGGTGCTCTCCCAACATCCTCGCTCCATGCGAGAGGCCACGATCCAGCTCAATGAACTCAAGGATCCCTCACTTAACGACGATCCTGTCTACTCAGTCCTCCCCGCTTTTGCTGAGGTCATGCACTACGCCTCACCTGATCATGAGATAATCATTACCCCCGAAGGTCTCGTCCAGTTCTCCGGCAAATCACTCCTAGACGCATATGTCAGACTCGGATACACCAGAATAGAAGAACCTCCAACATCCGCCCCCTACTTCTTCCTCACGCCCAACAAACAAGTTGAGTATATTACTCCCACCAACTAACTTTCCAAATTCTTTGCCCTACTTCTCATTGAATGCAAAGCTTTCCTTGCATGAATTCGCTCATCTCCTTCCAGACTTCCAGTCATCGAACCCACAAAATGCTCCCAATTATCTAGTCCCGGAGCAATTCTAGCAACAGCTCTCTCAATAATCTCAAAGTCAGCTTGATCATTTATTCCAATTGAACGAAAAACTTGCCAAACATTTTCTTTTATACTCATGTTTCCAACTGACTAACTGATATGCTGACACGCTGATGTCTTTGTGCCCTCACCATATAACCTGACTACCTACAGCATACTACAGATAGTAGAAATCCCCCTGCGGGAGAACTTTGGATCGGAGGTTTAGGACCCCGCTGCTCGCGAGCGGCTGGGCTATCCGTCTAGTTCAACTGTACTCCCGGAAAGAATCGAACTTTCATCGCAGGTTTAGGAAACCTGTGCTCTATCCGTTGAGCTACGGGAGCTCACTCACCCTATTTTAACCCAAGTCTCTTCAGAAGTCCCGAATAACTGGAACCATATTGTTTGAGCTTGAGCTCTCTTACTCTAGCTTGTTGCTTAGAGATATACGCCTCATAATAAAACAGTTTTGGATTTTCAAATTTATAGGTCGTCTTTACATCACCATTCAAATGAGAATGTATCCGTTTTTTCAAATCACCAGAATAACCAATATATACTCGTTGCGAATCATCTACTAGAATATACGTATAGTACATATGAGGTTTAGGATCCCGCTGTTCGCGAACGGCGGGACTATCCGTTAAACTATGGGAGCCCTTCGGCAAGCTCAGGACAAGCTCATTCCCCTATTTTACCTTATTTCCTCTCGTCTTCCGAATAGATCAGACACTCTGAGGCTGAGTCATACTCAAACATCTCTTGCTCGTCAAAGATTAGCCCCACTTCTTTCTCTGCGTTCTCCGGCTCGTCACTAGCATGGATCAGATTCTGACTCCCACTAAGCGCGTAGTCTCCTCTAATCGATCCAGCTTCTGCCTCGTATCCCTTGGTCACTCCCACGATCTTTCGGACCGCAGATACTGCCTCCTGCCCTTGCCAGACCATTGCCACGATCGGAGTCCATGTCATAAATCCCTTGAGATCCACAAAGAAGGATTTTTCCTTGTGATGTGCGTACCAAGTATCGAGTAACTCATCCGTAAGCCTCATCATCTTGAGTCCCACGAGCTTGAGTCCCTTTTTCTCAAACCTTGCCATAATCTCCCCAATCAGCCCTCGCTGGAGTCCGTCTGGCTTAACTAGTACTACTGTTTTTTGCATGCTCATATCTGGTTTCCTTGCTAGTAACTATTATCTATTTTCTATTCTATCACGCACTCACACTGAGTGTATGACTCCCAAAAAGAGTGTGATAATAGAAATACCCTTGCGGTATAATTCATCATAGCTACGGGGTGTAGTCCAGTGGGAGGATGCGCGGTTCGGAATCGCGTGGCCTGAGTTCGATTCTCAGCACCCCGACTATCTCCACACCTACAAATTATTTCTTAAACTTAGCAAACAAGCCTTTTTTTGACTCAACTTCTACGTACTCGCTCTTCTCAGCAGTAAATCTTTTTTCGTCAAGTCCCTTTTTCTCAGGATCTCCTACTAATGGATACATCTCCCTATAAACATTGCACTGCCCTCTCCACCACTCATCATTCTTTTTTTTCAAAACTTTCAATATTTCACACATTATCTTCTCCTCCTCGACTAAATAACCTAAGAATTATACCACCAGACCTACACACTCACAACACATTCACAAGTTGTGCCAACAACCTGAAAATCAGGTTTACGTGACAACATCCCTATTCCTTACTTCGGCCCCACCACACACGTCCTAATCTCACTCTCCACCATCACTTGTTCTAGCACCTTTTTCACATCCTTCAGACTCACTTTCTCAATCGCCTCCACCACTTCTTGCGGTTGCCTCACTTCATCTGTCATCAGAGCCCTCATCCCAGCAAACTGCGCCACCTCCATTGATCCTTCCAGCGACAGTGGCAACTTACCCAACAGATACTCCTTCGCTCGCACCACCTCCTTCTCAGTCAAAGTTTCCGCAAGCTTGAGCATCTCGCTTCTTACCACACTCTTTGCTTCCTCTAGCTTGTCCAACTTCACCCCCGCCTTAACAGCTAAGTATCCAGAATCAAAGCTCAGATCCAACACTGCCCGCACATAATAAGCCAGTCCCCTCTTCTCTCGTATTTCATTAAAAAGTCTAGACGACATATTCCCACCGAGTACTACTTGGGCAATCTGGAGTGCATATCTCCTAGGGTCATTCATCCCAAAAGCCGGCACCCCCATCACAAAATGAGCCTGCTCAGTCTCTTTGGCTAGATGTAACTTGCTCTCCTCACCATACCCGCCCTTCTCAGTGTACTCCTTCATCTCCCCACTCTCGAGACTGCCAAAATATTCTTCTAATAAATTTACCACCTCTTTACCATTCTGATTTTCTGACACACTGACACGCTGACACGCTGATTCCTTTCCCGCTACCACCACCAACACATTCCCACCTCGATACCACTTGCTCATATATTCCCGTAGATCTTTTGCGCTCACCTTTTGCACAGTCTCACTTGACCCAATAATCAATCTACCTAGCTTATTCCCGTCGTAAATAAGATTCTCAAACTCCTCCCCCGCTCTCTCCATCGGGTGATCCTCATACATCTTGATCTCCTGGATAATCACTCCTTTTTCCCGCTCCAAATCGTCTGCTGGCAATAATGGTTCTGTCACCATCCCAGACAGTATTTCTAGAGTTTTTGGTAGATGCCGCGCAGCCGACGTAATGTAGTATCCCGTGTATTCCTTACCCGTAAAAGCATTGTTCATTGCCCCCAGTGAGTCCACCTCTTCCGCAAGCGCCATCGCCGATGGATACTGCTTGGTTCCCTTAAATAGCATATGCTCCAACACGTGAGATATCCCGAGTCGCGCGTCCGTCTCATTACGTGATCCCGTCTTGACCAGTACCAGCGCCGTCACCGACTCCACTCCCTCCATCGGGATTATCAAAGATCTAACCCCATTGCTTAACTTGGAATATTTGTAGTCTAGTTGCATGCTCTCTACTCTACCCTTTTAGCGCCATAATCACAATACAACATTCTTAATCAATTTTGATCACATGTTCTACCGCGGAAAACTCACCCATTAATTTTTTTACTCCAAGATCATCATAATCAAGAATACTATCTACAAATGGCAATCCCATCTGAGCAGCAATCTCCTCTAACACTAATAGTCTAAGCTCATACTCGCCAACATCTCCACTACAAGAATTTATTATTGTTCGCATAACACTACGAACTTCACTCTCTGCTAATGTCATGTCAGAAATTTTACCTCAATCATTCTTCTCTCACAAGGCTTCACTGTGGACTCGGGGGGAATCAGACTACATCCAGAAAATCCAAATAGTAGAAAAACCCTTGTGGTGGAACCCCCGTTTATACAATGCGAATGTCTGTACTACCACTATACGACGAGCCCTCAACAGCCCAATTATACTACCAGCATCATTCCTAGATACGCCATCCCCACATACGTCACCACCCCACCCAAGACTGCCCCAACTGCAGCCTGCCGCCATGTGTGATGCTTGTCATATACTCGCGCCCACGCCACTAATGGGATCAGTCCCAGCAACCACCAATACTGCCAATGATAGATCACATTAGCAAACATTATAAGCACCGTATTGACCCCAGTATGGAGACTTATCTTCCATCTGGTAGTAACTATCGCAAACACTGCTGCCACCAACCAGAAAACCAGCAGGATTCGTGCCAGATCCGATTTTCCCATCCAGTCAGCCAACAGGATCCCCACTCCGTGCACAAACAACGTAAAAAGGTACAGCGGGATCCGCTCCTTCCGATTCCTAATATCCCAGTTACTGATCTGCCCCTTGGCTAGCGCAATCAGCATAAAAACAAACGGCAGTACCGCATCCACAATCATAATCATGACCAGGAATCGCCATCTCAGCCCCCCACTTACCGCAAACCAAATGGCCAACCCCAACGCCACTGGGATCTCCACCACAGGATCCAACACTCTCGAGATGATTTTTGAGACAATCTTCTTCCACTTACTCATTAATCAATCCTAACACACTCCCCATCCAACTCTCCCAGTGATATAATGATTTAAATCATTGTATCACCTCACCTTTCCTCTTCAACTGTTCGATTATCTTTTTTTTGCTAACTCACCTCTAATTCTCATCCACTGATTCCATTTACATGGCCCATATCATCATTTAATTTGTGAGTAACGTCAATATTTCCATCAGCATCAACATTGTCACTGAATACATCTAACACTTTAATTAGATCAGTTAATTCAGCCTTTTCAACTATTAGTGCAGCCATCTCTTGATGTGTATTTTTAAGTATCTCTTTCGCCATATATATCTTCTTTCTTTTCTCAACTAATCCCCACAGAATACTCCTTTCCCATCATCTTGCTTGACATCAATTTTGACATTTTGACAATTTATGATATAACCCATAGTATGAATAATCAACCAGAGATAATTTTCCATCAGCCCAAGGCAGAATACGACGCTCTTCGCCTCCTCTTTACCGCCCACAAACTAGCAAGCGGCATGTATCAATATCACAACTGGCTCGTCTCACCGAGCATAACTCCCACCTCGAAACGAAGCGGAGACCCCGCCGCTCGCGAGCGGCGCGGGCCAAACAACCTCATCATTTTCCCCGACCTCCCCTATCAAGAGATTCCCAACTTCTGGACCAGAGTCATGGGAGAGGTAGAACCTCACACTCCTCCCGTTGCTCCCCCTGATCTAATCACCTCTCTCAGCACCCTCCTCACTCCTACTTGGTCACGAGATTCTTACCCAGGGTACCTCACCCTTCAACGCCACTACCACAATATCAAAGATCAGTTCTGGCCCACCTTCTTCTCGATCCTCTCTCCCAGCCTACGAGGAGACTCCTTGCAGGCAATACATATCTACCCCACTCTCTACGGCACCACCAAATCCTTCTCACTCCTGGACAGCAAGACCACCACTCTCCACATCTATCTCAGAACTGACCAGGGAATAGACGCACTCATCGACGGAATCGTCTCCGGTGCTATCAGAGGTCAGCTCCAGCAAGATCTCAATCTTACTTGGTCAGAGACCGAAGTCGCCAAAGACACCCTCCTCCTCACCACCCCACTCGCCCAGTTCGCGCCCGATTATCAATCTACTCTCCATGCTATCCGCTCACCCAATTTTGCCACTCTCCAGTCTCAGTCCCTCACATACCTCAAACATCTCGGCCTCAACAACTCCAATCTATGGGAAATAGATCAAAACATCATCACCTACCACGCTCGCCCTCTCAATAATCTCACCCGACAAGAGCAAACCATCCTCACCGCCCTGATCCAGGCTCCCGACCACGCTCTCTCACAACACGATCTAACTCACGCCCTCTACCCCAATCCAAACAAGTTCTCCCTCTGGGGTCTCGCCAAAGCCATTCAGAGGTTGCGCAGCAAACTAACAGATAACAATCTCCCCTCCCACCTCATCCAAACTGATCGCAATCATGGCTACTCCCTCTTCTCCACGCCCACTATTACCAAACCTAATGATCTAGTTTTCTAATCTGCTTGACAAGCCAATCATGTATTGATACAGTACATACATGAAAGTATTTATAGAACCTCTTTCCTTCGACTGGGATAATGGCAATATCAACAAAAACTATGACAAACACCTTATCACACACAAGACAGCAGAAGAACCATTCACAGACGCCGATCTCCTCACTTTCCCAGATCCCACACACTCCACAAGTAGAGAGAAACGCTTTAGTATCATCGGCCAAACTCACCAGAATGACACCTTATTTATCACATACACCATCAGACACAACAAAATCCGTATCATATCAGCAAGAATAGCAAATAAAAACGAAAGGAAAATATATGAAAGCCAAAAAATTTAAGAAAATACCCAATTTCAAATCCGAGGACAAGGAACGCGAATTTTGGGCTACTCACGATTCTACTGAATACGTTGACTGGAACAAAGGAGTCCATGTAAGCTTCCCCAATCTGAGACTCACCTCCAAACCCATTACTATTCGCCTACCCCTAGGACTTCTAGATGAGCTCAAAGTTCGCGCAAATTCTCTCGACGTCCCCTACCAATCTCTAATGAAGATTTATCTCAAACAAGGACTACAAAAACAATTCAAGACAGCTATCTAACTACATCATTAGCTGACTAGTCGATACCCCTCACCTCGCACCGTCTCTATATGCATCCATGGACCAACCTCCATCAATTTTGCTCGCACTCTCCCCACCAAACGAGCGACTGCCCATCGGCTATACACTCTCCCTACTCCCATCACTGCATCAGCAATCTCATTGTAACCCACTATCTTTCCCTTACTACTTACTAGCTTATCCAGAATCATCCTCTCCTTCTTACCAAACAACTCAAGCTCCTCCTCCCCCAGTACCCTTCTCTCATCAGGCAATGCCAAAACATACTCTCGCACAAACGACTCTACCCACCTCACTCGCCACCTCACATCTCTACCCCCTCGATACCACAACCCACTCCTAACAATCTCATCCACTACCCCACTCTGCCAGCCTCCCAGCTTCCCCCTATTCTCAATCCATCGCCTAATCACTCCCCTCTGTCTCACAGAATAACCTCCCCACACCTGCTCCAAAAAATACTCCACATCTCCCCGCTCTCTCGCCCACCCTATCACCCTCGACTCAGCTAGTTTCTCTCCATCATACTTGTTCTCCGCAATCATCTGACAAAGATACTTCACCGTCCCATAATGGCCATTCGCTATTCGCCTGATTCCCGCCTCATACCTCATTACAGGATATTCTAGACTCACTGCATGTTCTCGAATCACTTCTCCTACCTCCTCCACACTCATCGCACCCATCCAGACTACATTCCCCCGCATTAACTTCTTTAGACTCCAATCTTGTGCGTCCACTACCCCTGCTTCTCCCGATAGCACCACCTGCACTTTTCCTTTCTGATAATACAGCAGGCTCACCAGCATCTCCCACAGCTTTCCCCCATTCGCTAGCAACTGCTCCACCCCCTCGATCACAATGGTTAGTCTCTCCTGTTTCTCCTGATCACTGCATACTGCCCACTGATCACTGATTCTTTTTCGCTATCCAGCATGCAATCTGGTCCAGTTCTTATACCCACATAAGACTGGAAAATCATCCTCCGTAGGCATCGGCAACCCCTTGCACCTCACCCTCACGACCCGACTATCATCACTCTCCCACTCTTGCACCAATCTATCAATCACTCTCTCCTTCCCCATCCCATACATCCCGAGTAGCACCACCACTCCCCGCTCCTGCAATTTTTTCTTTATTTGCTTATCCATCTTCATAATATGTCAATATTCTATCATTTTCCCCCATATTAGTGTCCAATATGTCAAGATACACACCCAGTATTCAGTAAAATAATGAGCATGACTAAAAAAATTACAACAGAAGAAGCAATGTCAGATCATGAATGTGCACTTGCTCTTGGAGCAAGCCAACTTAAAGATGGAACATATCAGAGAGGAGATTTCATTTTTCCAACAGCTGATGACTTCCTACAAGAAATGGTAGCACGCGACAATGACCCTATTCAACAATCTTTAGAAATAGAACTTCTCGCA
>Ga0233431_1003508_pt1 | contig 18689 bp, 18 predicted proteins | sample SI_118_April2016_FD_179867 | JGI IMG/M metagenome (GOLD analysis project Ga0233431, IMG submission 179867) | Seawater microbial communities from Saanich Inlet, British Columbia, Canada - SI_118_April2016_200_MG | ecosystem: Environmental > Aquatic > Marine > Inlet | place: Canada: British... | reverse complement strand
TTGGCCCCGTAGATATGCTGGATGGCGGCGATGTCCAGGGCCATGGGGGTGGCGATCTGGCCGTAGGTGCCCCAGGAGGTCGAGTTCCAGTCGTAACTGGAATAGGGATTCCACGATTCGCCGATGTCGTTGTAGGACATCGTGGTGTAGATGGCGTTGTCCAGATTGCCGATGCCCAGCGACGCATATGTCGAGGACGTGCCACCGCTATCATGGGGGTGCGCCAGACCGAGCCCGTGACCCAGTTCATGGATCATGACAGAGTACGCAAACCCGCCTTTTTCCAGGCCCTGCGTATGCCAGCCCGGCATATCGTAGTTAAAGACGCCGACGCCCCAGTCGGACGGGTAGCTTACATGGTCCGGCGGCACAAAATACGCGAGAACCCGCTCGACCCCGTGAGCGTCTGCATTTGGGAATTTGAAACCTGATAAACCCAGAGATCAGAAGTCGTGCTTTGGACCTGGGTGAAGCGAATATTGGCGACGTCGGCCCAGCCCTGGAGCGCGCCCTCGAAGGCCTGCTCCTCGGCGGAACTCCAGGAGCCGTAATCACTGCGCATGTAATATGTAATGGGCGACGAATAGGCGTCGTTGTACTTCACGCCCCATAACAGGCCGTCGATATAATTTGTGCCGCTCTGCGATACCGAGCCGCCCGGCGTCGCCATCTTGTCTCACTCCCAATTCGTCGGGTTTGCCTGCAGCCTTTCGCCACTATTATGCGCGTTTCGGAGTTAGTTTTCCGGCACGTCAACCCGATCATGCATTTTTCGCACACAGACAGGCCAAAGACAACTCCTCCAAAAAGAGAATTTGGTAACTTTTTGCAACTATTTTTCTAAACGCGGACGCTGGCGTCACGCCCCGCAAAACGCTCGGAAATCGGCTTTAATTGTCCAGCATTTTGCGGATGCGTTTGGCCAGTTCGTCGCGGCGGAAGGGTTTGGGCAAGATCTCGGTCGAGGGGGTCGATGCGCCGTCGCCCTGTGCCACCTCGTTGGAATAGCCGGTCGTCAGCAACACCTTTATGCCCGGTCGCATGCGAACGGCCATTTCGGCCAGGACTTCGCCGCTCATGCCGCCAGGCATGACGACATCGGAGAACAGCAGATCGATGCCCTCTGCGCTTTCAAGGATGCCGAGTGCCTGCTGCGCATTTTCGGCGCTCATCGTTTTGTATCCCAATCGCGACAGGTAATCTTCCACCAGACGCCGCAGTTCCGCTTCGTCGTCAACGACCAGAACCGTCTCGCGCCCGCCGAGAACGCTGGCCGACGTCGAGGTTTCCTTTTCGGCGAACTCCGATTTGGAAACAGTTCGCGGAAGAAGGACACATACATCGGTCCCCTCGCCTGGCGCAGAATCGATCCGGATCGCGCCGTTGGATCGTCGAACGAACCCGTACACCATACTCAATCCCAAACCAGTGCCCTCACCGGCCGCCTTCGTCGTAAAGAACGGTTCGAACACCCGGTCGCGAACCTCCGGCGCCATGCCACAGCCGGTATCGGCAACCGAAATCTCGACATAGTCACCCGGCACCGCATTCGGGTAACGGTTTAAGTCCGACGGCCCCACGGACACGTTGGCGGTGCGAATTCGCAGCCGGCCGCCGTCCTTCATCGCATCTCGGGCATTGATTGAAAGATTGAGGATCGCGTCTTCGAGGTCGCCCTCATCTATCTCGGTCGCCCACAACCCATCGGAAAGGTCCGTATGAACTTCGATTTTTTCGGTCAGCGTGCGGGCCAACATCGCCCGCATGCCCTCGACGGACGCGTTCAAATCTACAGATACCGTCGTCTCGGAATCACGCCGCGCGAACGCCAGCAACCTTTTGGTCAGGTCCGCCCCACGCCATGCCGCCCGCAACGCGCCGGAAATCCGCTTTTCCGCGATCTCTTCAACTTCCAGTATTTCCTTCAGGAAATCGAGATTGCCGATGATCACGCCAAGCAAATTGTTGAAATCGTGGGCCACGCCGCCGGTAAGCTGCCCGATGGCTTCCATCCGCTGGGAGCGACGCAGCACATCCTCCGTTTCCTTGCGTTGCGAAATGTCCCGCGCGATCCCCTCGGCGCCGACAACGCGTCCGGTGTCATCCATAACCTGGCGCGCCGTAATGGAAAGCCAGAAGGTTTCGCTGCTCGCGCGTTGCGCCTGCACCTCAAATCCCTCGACCCGCCCGTTGTTTTTCTCCATCGCCGCGACCAGTTCATCGGCGCTACCGGGGTCGGCAAAAAAGTCCGATATCCTTCTCCCCACGCATTCAATGGTCGACACGCCGAACAATGTCTCGAAGGAAGGAGAGAGGATCAGGAACGCTTGTTCCTTGTCGATACGGAAAAACGTATCGATCATATTGTCGAGAATACCGCGAAGATCAGCCTCCGAGGACCGAAGGGCGTCCTCGGCGCGGCGTCGCTCGGTTACATCGGTGACGGTTACGGCGAATTGTCCGGGGGTCGGACTGAAGGCCACAACGTCGATATACTTGTCAAATTCGCGCGAAAAACTCTCTAGTGACGCCGGCTCTCCGGTCAAGGCGACGCGGCCGAAGGTATCGATCCAATATTGCTCGGTGTTCGGCATAACCTCGAGCACCGTCTTTCCGAGAATGTTCTCCCGCGGTATCTGCGTCAGCCGCTCAAAAGCCGGGTTGACGTCAATAAACCGATAATCGCAGGGGTCGCCTTTGGCGTCGCAGATGATTTCATGAATGGCGGCGCCGCTTCCGATGCCATCGAACAACCGGTGAAAATCGGCCTCGCTTCGGCGAAGCTCATCTTCGGCCTGCTTGCGTTCCAACTCCGCCGCCGCCCTGGCGGCAAAGATTCTTAAGGTCGCCAAGCACCGTTCAACTCGCTCGATAGGCTTTGTATCGATGACGGCGATCACACCCAATGCCGCGCCTTGCGAATCGAACAACGGTGCCCCGGCGTATCCGTCAGCATTCATTTCGACGAGAAGTTGATCGTCCGGGAAAATCTGCTGCACACCGGAGGGATATACGCACGCCTCCCTTCCAACCACATTTTCGCAGGGCGACCCCGGCAGATCATAGGTGATCGGTTCTGACGCTCCTCCGACAACATGCACAGAAACCGATTGAACTCGCGAGGGACTTCCCGGAATAACCCTTCCGACCATCGCTATCTTTACACCCATCAACTCGGCGAGTTCGGAAACCAAAAACTCGAAGAAATCGGCGCCCGTTAAGGCGGAAACCCGTTCGGCAATTTCACGCAGTTCCGATTCCGCCTGTTTGCGTTCCGTAACGTTGGTGCTGACAGCGCCGATCCCCGTAATTTCTCCCTGCGTATTCTTGATCGGGAATTTCGCGACAAAGAAATCGCGCTTCCGTCCGTCGGGATCCAGATCGCTGACCTCGTACTCAAGAACCCGCCCTGACTCGATCACCTTTTTGTCGGTTTTCATTGACCGGTCGGCGAACGACCGATCACGAACTTCCGCGATCGTCTTTCCGATAATCTCGTCGACACTCATTCCGCAGTGCTCGGCAAACACCTTGTTGGCGAGTAAAAAACGGCCGTCAATATCCTTCAGAAGGATCGAGGCGGTTGAACCATCGATCACTGCCCGCAACTTCGCTTCGCTCTCGCGGATCTCCGTTTCGCGCTTGCTCAGATTTTCGGACATCGTTGCAAAATCGGTAGCCAGGTCATCAATTTCGACGTAGCCGCTGGCCTCTGGAGAAAAACCGTAGTCCCCTGATGAAACACGCCGAACGTCGGAGGCCAATCGCGACAAGGGTCTGGTCATCCGCCGCGATAGGGCAACCGCTGCCATCGTCGCCATGGCCAAAGACAGGATTACCGCAGCCAATGAAATGTACTCAAGGCGGCGCAACGGCGCAAACGCGTGCACCAAATTCTGGGATACGACAACCAGCCACCCTGTTTTGGGAACTCGCACGACGCTTCCCAGTTTTTCGACGCTCTCGTCCTCGTACTCGAAAGTCCCCTCGGTGCCGGCCAATCCACTCTCAACTATTCCCCAACCGCCAAGGTTCACGCCCTGAGCGACACGCGCACGGTCGTGACTGAGAATTAACACGCCGGTTTTATCTGTCACCCAGACTTCGCCGCCCCGTGCCGCCCCCATCTCGGCGACAATTCGATCGAGCCTGTTCAAGTTCAGCGTGCCGACGATTACGCCCTCGCCCACGGGAAGGCTGAACGTCAGCGACGGATCGCCGCTACGCGTCGAGGACGCGACGTTCGACCAATATGTGCCGCTCGTTTCCTTCACAAACCGGAAATACTCCTGACCGACCATCGATAGGCCAATGAACTCATCCTCGGGCAAAGCCAGTCGATCCTGAGAACTGATCGAAATTACCGTGCCCCACCTATCCAGCAAAAAAACAGTCTCGAATCCTACCGACGATTCAACGATTGAATCAAGCAGCGTCTGTTCATTCTTGGACAGGCCCCCTTCAAATCGATCCGTGTCAAAATTCTCCGCCATTTGCCTAAGAAGCGACGACGGGTGCTCGAGCAGCACGTCGATTTCCCTTCTAACCGACATGGCCAGAAGCATATTTTTGTGAGTGATATCCTCTTTGATGCGATCTCCGAGATAGGCGTGCAAGGCAAAGCCCAGGAAGATCACCGGAATCGCCGCAGCGACCCCGAACACCACGGCCAACAGTTGATGGAAACGTACGCGCCTGATCATTGTCACCGTTTCAACGACACAAATTGCCCGTCTTTTATGGTTTTTAGAATGCGTTGCCGTTTCACGTCGCCGAACCGGTCCATCGCAAACCGGGCTTGCAGGCCCTCGAATTCACCGATGGAAAGAATGGTATCGCGCAAACCGACCGAGCCTTTCGCGCGCCGGATTCCCTCGATAACAACCTGCGCGGCTTCAAAGCCATACGCGCCGGCAAACCCCGAGGGATACTTAAACCGGGTTTCGAACGCTCTTTTGAACGCCAAATAGCGATCGCTCCGATTGTCATTGTCGAATGCGTCGAAAAACCGGATGCCGTTTACCGCGCTGCCGCCGTGGCGAAAAATATCGCGGGTAATCGACCACTGAGACACCAGGATGGAACCGTCGAACCCCTTTTGCCGCAAATATTGGCAGAGAAGGCCCGAGTCCAGCGCGCCGGCCAGCAACATAATTCCCTCCGCATCGCCGACCACCATGTCCGCCGCCACGTCCTGCAGCCGGGCATTGTTCGCGGAAGAGAATATTCGATGCATGACGATTTCCCCGCCAAGCGCCTCGAACTCATCTCCGAACGCGAGCGCCCAGGATTTTGTGTGGGCCTTGTTCGAGAGGTCATAAATGATCGAAATCCTGGACACCCCCAATTCCTGACGCGCGTATTTTGCCAGTTCGGTCGCAGCGTCCGAGCTAGGCGCGTACACCCTAAGGAAATAATCGTCGATGCCAGTCAGCTCGTTCGTGCTGGTCGTTGGGCTGACCATGACCACCTTTTCGCGGGCCATCAAAGGCGCCGCCGCGGCCGACATGGCGCTGGTCATATGACCGACAATCGCGACAACCCCTTCGTCGATCAGTTCCTTGTCAACACGCCGCGCCGTGTCCGCGTCGTTTTCGTCATCGCGGACCAGCAGCTGGATTTTACGTCCGTCGACGCCACCGTTTTTGTTCACTTCCTCAATCGCAAGCAGCGCTCCGTCGCGGCCTTCCTTTGAAAGATCGCTGGCGCGCCCGGCAAAGGTGCTCACAAAACCTACTTTTATCGGTTGAGGATCGTCGCACGAGACCAACCCTACGATCGGGACAAACAACAGCGCGACCGCCCCAAGCGCTCCGGCTTTCGCGAAGGTCTCTTTCATTTCTTCGGTCCTAACGTCGCCCCTGCATTCACCGAACAATTTTGAGTTCCACCCGGTTTGCCCAATGCGGAGCTTTTTTCTGCCCTTCAAGAACCGATTAACCGTTCCATCTCCATCCGCCACGAGGGACCGAAACGGTTCTCTTTTATTTTGCCTGAAAGCCGCGCCTAAGTAAAATGTGGTTGTGCGTTACGGCGATTGCCGAAACCAACTCTATGAGTTGACGCTGTGCACGATGACCGTGCGCGCCCCCCTTTTCGCTCCGTCACTAATTGTTTTCCGAAATACCGCGGAAGACGGATTCCTCCTCGGAGAAAATCTCATAGTTTTCGGCAAACGTTTCGTGCCCTTCACGGAATAGCGAAAGGATTTGCGGGTCGAAGTGTTCTGGCGAAGTCCGTCCGTCACCCTCCAGAATTATGGCGACGGTATCGACGTGCGAAATCGGCTTTTTATAGGGCCGTGCGGATCGCAGGGCGTCATACAAATCACAAAGGGCGACGATGCGGGCCTCGGCGGGAATCTCGTTTTCGCGCAACTGTCGAGGATATCCGGTGCCGTCCCATCTTTCGTGATGGGACAACGCAATATTCGCCGCCTTGTGCATGATCTCGTTTTGAGAAGAAGACACGATCTTGCTACCGATTTCGGTGTGCATTTGCATGGTGCGGATTTCAGCGTCAGTCAGGCGCCCCGGTTTCAGGAGGATGCTGTCCGGGACCCCGATCTTGCCCACGTCGTGAAGCAGGGCCGCCAGCCGGATGGCCTCGATATCGCGTGAGGACCAGCCCAGCCCATTGGCTAAAATTCCCGAGAATGCGCCGATTCGCCGAATGTGCGCGCCCGTTTCGTTGTCTCGGTGTTCGGCCGCGATTGCCAGGGTTTCCAAGGTTTCCGCACGGGCTACGTCAACTTCCTGAACCAGCCCTTCAATCCTGGTGTTCTTTAAAAGGAGTTCGTTTTCCAGTTTTCTGCGGGCATCCAGCTTCTCGGCTTTCAAGCGCAGGTTTTCCTCACACTTGGCCACCGAATTGCGAACCTGATTGAGCTGGAATGGCTTTAACAGAAAATCACTGGCACAAAGCCGAAGGGCCTGAACCGCCTCGTTGACGCCGCCGTGACCGGTCATAACGACAAACTCGATCTCGCGGTCACATTTGCGGTTGGCCTCGGCGATAAAATCCAGGCCGCTCATTCCGGGCATCTTGATGTCGACGAGAACGATTCCGATATCCGCCTCGCCACACAAAATTTCGAGCCCTTGTTCCGCCCGTTCCGCTTCCGTGCAAACATATCCCGTCCGCTCCAACGCGGCAGAAAGAAGCGAGCGTATATCTTCCTCGTCATCGACGATTAAAACACGCGTATTCACAAAACGACGCCCTTATCATTCTTCACAGACCGTGCAACAGCTAGCGTACAGCCGCCGTTCGTTCACCACAACCCGCTCAATTATCCCTTTTGACGGGTTTTTGGATGTCTGGGAGGATGAAGAGCTGGTTTTCGAGACGGCAGATGACTTTGTGCAAGCCTCTCCATCGAACGCCGAACCTGCCTCCTCCAGCGAACGGAATAAACACTCGATTCTCTGGGCACAACGATAGTCCGAACCCGGTGAATTGTAGGTTCCTTTCTCTGCGCAGAAACAAGATTCCGAGTAATTCCCCCTCAAGGATAACGACCTACTACGCTGAAAGAAGCAACTTCATTTTGCAGATCAAGCCTTCATTGTAAGAATACGTGGGAAACAGAAGAAAACGAGACCAAGAACAGGCGAGGTTAAAGTATTCGGTTGCCCTTGCACGCTTGTTTGGTCATCCTGTGAAGGGGGTATCGGGTATTTGTTTTTCGCTGTTGTTTCCGACACAAAAAAAGCGACGCTGGGAGTAACGCCAAGATACGGTCGCGCAACTCGGCTTGCGGCACCAGACGGGGAGGAGGCAAGAGTGTTAAATTCTATAAAAAGAACGGTGGTTTTTTCCGCCGGCGTGATTTTCGCTGTGGGCATCGGGACGGCTTGCGCCGATTCCATTGCCGATTGGCAGGCACATAAAATCCCTGCCGCGGAGCCAAAAATTACCTATTCGGGTGAACCAGTAACCTTGAAGTTCGCCCATCCGTCACCTCCCGCTTCCATGGTGCCGCCGGTTTGGCGCGCCGGGTTCAAATGGCTGGAAGAAGCGACCAACGGCAAACTAAAAATCAAGGAATATGCTGGCGGAACGCTTCACGGCGCAAAGGACGGCTTCAAAGCCGCACGTTCGGGCATCTCGGACTATTCGTATTGTATGGTCGCTTTTGAAGCCCGCGGGTTCCCCATGACCAAGGTCTTCGAGTTGCCGTTTGTGATGCCGACGAACAGAATGGCGGGCGTCAAGGTCGTATCGGAACTGGCCACCAAGTATTTCCGTAAGGAATTTGAACGGCAGGGAACCTACTTTGGACTGATGGCCCTGGTCGGCGCGTCCGACATCATGAGCCGCAAACCCATCCGCAAGCTCGAAGACCTGAAGGGTCTCAAGGTTCTTGCGCAGGGGTTTGAACCGGAAGCGGCCAAGGCGCTGGGGTTCGTTCTGGTCAATATTCCGTACCCGGAAATTTACACCTCGTTGCAGCAGGGTATCGTCGACGCTGTTTTGTGGGTCGATCCCGGTTTCATCCCCTACAAGATTTACGAACTGGCCAAGTACCACACCACCCTTGGGCTTTCGGCACAGCACATCGACACCTGCGTCAACAGAAAGACTTTCGATGCCCTGCCACCGGACCTCAAGCAGGCGTTCTACGACTTCCAGCCCCGCATGGCCTATTCCATCGTCAAGACGATTGGCGTCGATTTCCACACCAAGGCCAAGGGCATCTACGAGAAGAACGGCGTAGAAATGATTACCCTGCCGAAAGAGGAATTGGCCCGCTGGAGAAAAGCCCTCGAGCCCGTCGTCAACAAATGGGCCGAAGACCAGGAGAAAAAAGGCGTTCCCGCAAAGGCGCTTCTGGCAGACATTAAGGAACTTACGGCCAAGTACAACGATATGAGCGCCGACGAAATCTTCAAGACCATCATCGAAGATCCGGCGCAGGGCCGCATCAAGTTCTAAAGTTTGCGTTGATTGCCGCCCGGAAAACGGCCATTTTTCCGGGTGGCTTTCTTTTTTCTTTCCCAATACCGGATTTAGATGCCTCGAACCGGATCAAACCCAGCAGGCAGACTCTCGTCGGTCATGCACGCCGCCGGGACACTGGCCGGAATTCCCGCGCTGATCATCCTGGTCAGCATCGACGTTCTGTTGCGCTACGGGTTCAACACACCTCTTCTTTGGGGCAATGAAGTCAGCGCGCTGTTGTTGATGATTGTCTTCTTCGCAAGTGTTCCGCGGTGCACCAACGAAAACGGTCACATCCGCATGGAGCTTTTTTACCAGCGCATGGGCGCGCGTGGGAAAAATCTGGCCGATCTTCTGAGCGCCCTATCGGGCCTCATCGTGACCATCTTTCTCAGCGTCGGGGCGTTTGGCAGCAGCGCCGAAATGTTCGCGTACGGCGAAGGCGCAGAGATGATCGACATTCCCTATTGGCCGTTCGCGGTTTTCATGGGCCTGTGCGGCATTTTCTTGTGTGCCCGGTTTGCCCACCAAATGTGGCAAAGCCTGCGCGAAATCTGCGATCGAAACGAACCAGGGGGCGGCACGTAATGGACCCCATCATCGCAGGCGTCATTGCCGTTTTCGTGATGCTGGCCCTCATCTTTATCGGGGTTCCCATCGCCTTTGCCCTGGCGGTGGTCGGCGTTGTCGGTAACGCGGTTTTTCTGGGCGTTCCGCAAACCGCCGTGCTGGTCCAGATTACCGCCTGGGAAATCGGCACCAACTTCCTGTTGATCGCTGTGCCGTTGTTCATTTTCATGGGACAGTTGGTCTACCAAACGGGGATCGCCTCGGATCTATTCGACTTCGTCTACAAGTGGTTCGGCCGCATGCCCGGCGGTCTGGCGGTAACGGTGGTGATCACGTCTGCCGGTTTCGGTGCCGTCACCGGGTCCAGCGTCGCCGCCGTATCGACCATGGGCACCATGGTCATGCCCGAAATGCGCAAGTACAAATATAACCTGAGGATGGCGACGGGCAGTCTCGCGTCCGCGGGAACGCTGGCCATCCTGATCCCACCCAGCATTCCGCTGGTCATCTACGGGGTGTGGACCGAATCCTCCATCGGTAAACTCTTCATCGCCGGGATCATTCCGGGCGTCCTCATGGCCGCCGCCTTTTGCGGCATGATCGTTGTTCGGTGCGTGCTTAACCGCGAGATGGGCCCCCCGGGCCCTCGGTTCCCGTGGTCCGAACGTCTCGCTTCGTTGAAAAAACTGCTGCCGACGGCTGTTATATTTGGAGTCGTGCTGGGCGGCATCTATGGCGGCTTTTTCACACCGACCGAAGCCTCCGCCATTGGCGCCGCTGGGGTCGTCGTCGTTGCCGCTTTGATGGGGCGGCTGACCTGGGCGCGTTTGCGTGACTCGCTTTTTCAGTCAGGCCTGATCAGCGCCATGGTCTTCGCCATTCTGCTGGGCGGCGTGTTGTTAAGCCGATTTCTGGTGCAAACCGACGTGACGTCCGCCCTGGTGCAATTCATTGGTGGTCAGGACGTCAACCGCTACGTCGTCATCTTCATGTTCGCGCTCATGTATCTGACGCTGGGCGCGGTACTCGATACCTTCGGCATGTTGATCCTGACCCTGCCGTTCGTCTTTCCCATCGTGCTGGAGCTGGGGTTCGACCGCATCTGGTTCGGTATCTTCATGACCATGATGATGGAATTGGCGTTGATCACGCCGCCCATCGGGCTCAACGTCTACGTCATGAACAAATCGGCACCCGACGTACCATTGAGCGAAATCTTCATCGGCACGATCCCCTTCGTCATCGCGTGCCTGATCATGGTCGCGTTGATTACCGCATTTCCCGGTCTGGCCTTGTGGCTTCCCTCGACGATGGGTTAACTCAGACCTCCACGATTTCAAAATCGTGGGTGATCTCGGCGGTCTTGCCCAGCATGATCGACACCGAACAGTATTTGTGTGCCGAAAGATCTATGGCGTTTTGCACCTTTTTGGGACTGAGCCCGCGCCCCGTGACAACGAAATGAACGTGAATTTTGGTGAACACGGTCGGATAGTCGCTGGCCTTTTCGGCATTCACCTCCGCTTCACACCCCTGAACGTCCTGCCGCGCTTTTCTGAGGATTGAAACGACATCGATAGAGGTGCATCCGCCCATGCCCATGAGGGTCATTTCCATGGGCGAAGGGCCCAAATTCCTGCCGCCGAATTCGGGGCGGGCGTCCATTACGACGGCGTGGCCGGATTCCGATTCTCCGAGGAAAGTCATTCCCTCGACCAAGCGAATTTTTGTTTTCAATTTTTTTCCCTCAGCAAGATTTTATTAAGCAAGCGTTTCGGCCATCGGCCTTACCGCAACACCCGCGCTTTCCAGGCCATTGCGAATTTGCCGGGCCATGTCGACCGCCGCCGGATTATCGCCATGCACGCAGATGGTATCGATAGCGACCGGAAGTTTCTTGCCGTTGACGCTGATAATCTCCTCGTCCTCGACGATCTTCAGCATTCTGGGAACGGCGACCGCCGGGTCGTGAATCATGGAGCCCTCGATCTTGCGCGACACCAGGTTGGCGTCGTCGTCGTAGGCGCGGTCCGCGAAGATTTCACGGGCGCAGCGCAGGCCCAACTTTTCGCCCGCTTTCTCAAGCTCGTTTCCGGGCATGACGATAAATAGAAGGTCGCGGTCAATGGCCTTCACGGCGCGCGCGCACGCCATCGCCAGATCGGCATCAACCGCCGCCATATTGCCCAACGATCCATGGGTTTTGAAATGACTTACCCGCATACCCAAAGTGCCTGCCATGCCTTGAATTGCGGCGATCTGATAGATCATGGATTTCTCAATATCCTCGGGTCGTTCGCCCATGATCGGACGGCGGCCGAAACCCCAAAGATCATTAAAGCTCGGGTGGGCGCCCGCGCCTACACCGTATTCTTTGGCCAGCGACAGGGTCTTGTGCATCACAATCGGATCCCCGCCGTGAAACCCGCACCCAATATTGGCGGAACTGATGATCTTGAACATTTCCTCGTCATTGCCGATGACGTAGGCGCCAAAACTTTCCCCCAAATCCGAATTAAGATCGACGACGTCCATTCCTTGTTCCCCCTGTCAAAATCGGCGTAACGCATGGTATCACATGATCGTTCAAAAAACGTGCGAGACCTCCCGTAACCTACGAGAACTCCCCACATGCCGCTACGTGGCCTTTCCGCCAGACTAACGGAAAGGGGAATGGTTTTGCAGCAATTTCCTATCATAATAAAGCCGCATTCTACCATCAGGAAAAGCGGCTTGACATTTTGGTAGAGGTAGGCTGGACTGAAACTAATAAAAAGTGTCCAAAAAAAATTGCTGGGCCTGGCGTGGAAATATTTCATGGGGCCACTCTTTCAAAAAATTGGACCGGGATTATCATTCCAGTTTTTCGTGGTTTTGCTTCGGCAATGCCTATTGGCTCAGGAGAAACGAAAATGAAACATTCAGGGATTGTGAAAACACTGGCGCTGGGGCTGACCGGCGCTGCGCTTATCGGTTTTCAGGCTTCCGCCAAAACCGTTTGGGATATGTCCATCGCGTGGCCGGCCGGAAACTTCCATGTGGCCAACGCCGAGGAATTCGCCGGGAAGGTGAAGGCCGCGACCGGCGGCGAAGTTGAAATCGTGGTCCATCCGGGCGGCGAACTGGGCATCAAGGGCCCCGAAGGCATGATCGCGGTGCGCGACGGCATCGTTCCCATGGCCGATATTCTTATGAACCAGCAGGTCGGAGAAGATAAATATTTCGGCATTGAATCTCTTCCGTACCTCGCGTCGGGTTACGAAGAGCTTGAGGTTCTTCATAAATATTTCCGGCCCGGCATCGACAAGCTGGCCAAGAAATTCAACCAGAAGATCCTTTTCGTCGTGCCGTGGCCGGGACAAGCGGTCTATTCGAAGCACGAAATCAAGGTCATCGGCGACCTCAAGGGCTTCAAACTTCGCGTTGTCGATAAAAACGGCCACAACTTCTTCTCGCGCTTGGGCGCGGCCCCGCTGCAGCTTCCGTGGGGCGAAGTGGTTCCGTCGCTGGCGTCGGGCGTGATTTCCGGCGTGACCACGTCGAGCTCGTCCGGTGTTGACGGCAAGTTCTGGGAATTCCTCGGATACATGAGCCGTTTCAACTGGCAGTCTTCGTCCAACATGATCAACGTCAACCTTGATGCCTGGAACGACATTTCGCCCGCGCATCAGGCGGCGATTGAAAAGCTGGGCAAGGAAATGCAGCCGGTTTTCTGGACCAAGAGCAAGGCCGAAGACGAAAAGAAAATCGCCACGCTGAAGAAAAACGGCATCAGCGTCTCCACCCCGGCTGGCGCATTGAAGACGGACCTCGCCAAATTGGCCGAAGTCATGTGGGCTGATTACCTTAAGGGCGCCGGCCCCGAAGCCGCGAAGACCATCGCCGACTACCGCAAGGACATTGGCAAGTAATACTTAGAAACGCCCATTGATTGGGACATGCACGGCTATCGGCGCGATTGCGTCGGAGCCGTGCATGCTCTAGGTTTGGATAATGAGACGCATTCTTTCAGCTATTGACAGCTTGTCATACGGCGCCTCGGTCGTCGGCGGAATTAGTCTTTTTCTCATGTCCGTTCTTATGCTGACCGAAGTGGTCTGCCGTAATTTTCTTAATTTTAGTCTGGTGTTCAGTTGGGAGTACAGCTCCTATCTGATGGCGACCGCCTATTTCTTTACCGCCGCCTATACGTTGCTGGTTCGCGGCCACGTGCGCGTCGGTCTGCTGGCCGAGGCGCTGCCCGAAAAGGCGAGACACCCCTTGGAAGTGGTGGCCACGGCTTTCGGTTTATTCATTTGCGTTTACGTCGCCACAGCGATGGTCAACTTTTCGTACCAATCCTTCGAGCGCGGCGCACGCACCTTCCTGCCCAGCGAAACATTGTTGTGGCCGCCGCAGGCCATCATCGCCATTGGCGCAGTCCTTCTTTCTCTTCAAATTTTGGCTCGTTTGGTCCGCCTTTTGATTGGCGATGAGCCCGATGCCGAGGCCCCCGGGTCCGGTCTGCCGGAGTAACTGACCGTGAGCCTAGCCGCATTTGCCGTTGTCGGATTTTTAATCCTTATTCTGGGCTCGGGCGTTTGGGTCGGCCTGGGCCTGTTCGGCGTTGGCATCAGTTCGCTGATGCTGTTCAAAAACATGCCGATTGATCGCCTGTTGGCCCAGGTGTCGTGGAACACGCTGACCAGCACCGAATTGATCGCGCTACCGCTTTTCATCTTCATGGCGGAAATCCTGTTTCGCACCAAATTGTCTGCGTCGTTGTTTCGCGGCCTGGCCCCATGGACAACATGGCTGCCCGGCCGCCTGCTTCATATCAACGTCATGGGCTGCACCCTGTTTGCGGCCATTTCCGGATCATCTGCGGCCACCACGGCGACCGTCGGGCGGATTACGCTGACCGAATTGTTGGAACGCGGATACGACCGCGACATCGCCATGGGATCGCTGGCCGGCGCGGGAACGCTCGGTTTCCTCATCCCGCCCAGCGTCATCATGATCATCTACGGCGTGCTGGCGCAGGTTTCGATCCTGAAGCTGTTTATCGCGGGTGTCATCCCCGGCCTGTGTCTGGCCGGAACCTACATGATCTATCTGGGCGTTCGCGCCCGCATGAACCCCGATCTCGTCGGCAAGTCAACCGAAGTCGTAACCTGGGCCGCACGCATCACGGCGCTTCGCCATTTGGGTCCGGTTCTGTTCCTGATTATCGCGGTTCTGGGTTCCATGTACGGCGGCATCGCCAGTCCGACGGAAGCCGCCGCCGTTGGCGTTTTCGGCGCCCTCTTCGTCAGCATCATGCAACGCTCGCTGACATGGGAGAATTTCAAGGACGCTGTCATGGGCGCGGCGCGAACTACCAGCATGGTCGGTCTGATCATCGCCGGAGCGGTGTTCCTTTCCACGGCCATGGGCTTCCTGGGCATCCCGCGTTTTGTCGCCCAGGAGATCGGCGCGCTTAATCTCGGCCCATTCGAACTCATCGTGGTTCTTCTGGTTTTCTACGGCATTCTGGGCTGCGTGCTGGAAGGCCTTTCCAGCATCGTGATGACGCTTTCGATTACGCTGCCGCTGGTCATGTCGGTCGGCTACGATCCGATCTGGTTCGGCGTGTTCGTCGTGCTGGTTGTTGAAATGGCGCAGATCACGCCGCCTGTCGGCTTCAATCTGTTCGTCATTCAGGGATTAACCGGCGAGAGCATCGGCAGGATCGCCAAGGCAGCGCTGCCGTTCTTCTTCATCATGATCACGTTCACCATCCTGATATCCATCTTCCCCGAGATCGTCATGTGGCTGCCCAATACGGTCGTGCTACGAGGCTGATTCATGGCGGAAAGCAAAAGCCCGTTTCATCCGGAACCGCGCCTCCTTCAGGCCGGAGACGGCGCGCTGACCGTTGAAATCAGCGATGCCATCGATCCCGATGTTAACGACATGGTCGTCGCCATCGACAATCATATCGCCGAAGCGACGATTGACGGCGTAATCGAAACCATCCCCACCTACCGCTCGATCCAGGTCGTTTATGATCCGATGATCGTCCGTTCGGCCCCGCTGGTCGAACGCCTGAAACAACTTATTCCCGACCATTTCGAGGCCCCGTCGGAGCGTCGCCACTGGCGTTTTCCGGTCTGTTACGGCGGCGATCACGGGATGGATCTGGATTTTGTCGCCGAAACTCACGCCATCACCACGGACGAAGTTATCGATCTGCATTCCGGAGCCGAATACCGGGTGTACATGATCGGCTTTGCGCCGGGTTTTTCGTATCTGGGGGGATTGGCCGAGGCGCTGCACACGCCGCGCCGTCAAAACCCGCGAACCGTTACGCCCGCCAGCAGCGTGTCCATCGGCGGTGTGCAGGCGGCCATATCATCGGTCCCGGTTCCCAGCGGCTGGCACATGCTGGGCAGGACGCCTGCCCGCACCTTTGATCGCCGGCGCGATCAGGCGTTTCTTCTGCAAACGGGGGATTTGGTAAAATTCTTCCCCATCAAAGCCGGAGAATTCGACCGTCTGGACAAACTGGCGGAAAAGGGCGAATTGATCGCCGAATGCGAGACTACCGTCACATAACTTTGCGAAGGCGCTCGGCGAAGCGTTCGGGCTCTATGATGTGCGGTACGTGGAACAGGTATTTCCCGTCGGTGCCCATGACATACAAAAGGGCGGTGTGATCAATCAGATAGAATTCATCGCCGGTGTCGACCTTCTTGTAGCGCGCCCGGTAGCGTTCGGCGGCCGCGTCGATCTGTTCGCGGGTTCCGCTCAGACCGATCATGTTGTCGTGAAAGTTGGAGACGTACTCCTTCATTAACTCGGGTGTGTCGCGTTCCGGATCCACCGAAACGAACAGCGCCACCGTTCGCTCCACCTGTTCGGGGTCCAGCAGGTCCAGGGTCTCGGCCACCGTTTGCAATCCGGTCGGACACACATCCGGGCAAAAGGTGTAGCCGAAATAAACAATCATGAATTTACCGCGATAATCCTCGTCGGTAACAGCACCTCCAAAATGATCAACCAGAGTGAAGGGACCGCCGATTTGCGCCGGCGATGTTTTTTCGCGGGCAAACTCGGTCAGGCCCAAAATGGCGATCGCCAGCGCCACGACAATGGAACCCAGAGCCGCCAGGCGAAATTTGCTCACCGGTATTGTTGTTTTTCCGCGTTGCCGTTTTTTCACCGCGCGCACCCCTTGCGTTCCCCGGACCGGGTCCGGCGCTGATCGTTGTTCTTTTAAACGGGTTTGTCGTTAGACGATGGGAGGCGCTCTCGACCGGAACGGGCTGGAATCTTTGCCGATTGTGCGTTGCGCCGCCGGGATGTGGGGACCCACGGCGGCTATCCGGCCGGGTGTGGGGACCACGGCCGAATTCGGAATAAGAGATACTGCGCCAAGCAAGAGCGCCTGGGCGACCGGGCATTTGGCCGGATCAGGTCCCGTCGAACGGGAGCCTCCGTCCAAATCGACGGGGTCCAGCAGGCCCAGGCACGTGCAGACCACGACGTAGCGCGGGTCGGATGTGTCGCCCTGATCCCACGGCGAGGGTATTCCCTGAGCCAGCGGAACGAAGCTCTGCACCAGAATAGCGACGACGGCCAGCCACCCGCTGGCGATCATGCGCAGCGTTCGCCGTTTCAGGCGCTTCGCGTTCGATGGTGAGATGCTTCCTTGCACGCCGCACCACGCTCCTGACCGAACCGTCTCAATCAATCAATTTTAGTGCAGATTGGTGTCAATTCGCTATCATCTTTTGACAAACTTGGATATGAGCCATGCCGTCGTTGCGCCGTGAATGCACCGTTGATTATTCGCCCGAACAGCTTTTCGCGCTGGCGGTCGGCGTCGAGCAATATCCCGAATTCATTCCCCATTGTATCGCGACGCGAATTCGCGAGCGCGGCGACCATCAACTGACGGTGGACAACGTTTTCGGCAACGCGCTGGGCAAAATCCGGTTCCAAACGCGGGCCCGTCTCGAAGCGCCGCACCGCCTCACGATTACCGGACTGGATGGCCCGTTTGTGCATTTTCGTATCGCATGGCAATTCGAGCGACTATCGGGAAATGGCCAAACCCGTTTGACTTTCGTCATGGAACATGAATTTCGAAACCGTCTAATGAACTCATTGTCCGCCATAATGGGCGAAAAAATGAAAGACCAGACCTTGGACGCCTTTGTGGAACGAGCGCGGTCATTGTACGGAGGGCAACCGTGATCGGCCGTATTCTTTTCGCGTTCGTCCTTTTGATGGCCCCGGCTTCAGCCGAAACGGCGCGCGAATTCGTCACCCACGCGCAGCCACGCGCGCTGGGGCCGGTTTCCTTCGAAGACGCAAACGGCGTCAAACTCAGTCTGACCGAATTTCGCGGCAAACTCGTTCTGGTGAATATGTGGGCAACTTGGTGCCTGCCGTGCCGAAAGGAAATGCCTTCGCTGGACCGGCTCCAAGCCAAACTCGCAGGACCACGCTTCGCCGTTCTGCCGCTATCCATTGATCGTCTGGGCGCAACCTGGGTGAAGCGGTTTTACGAACGGGTGGAAGTCCGCCATCTGCCCATTCTTGTGGCCGAGGGGCGCGAATTGGTTGAAGCCTTCGGCGAGGACGCGCTGCCGTCCACCTTCCTGATCGGTCCCGACGGGCGCGAAATTGGCAGATTGGTTGGCGCGGCCCAATGGGACAGTCCGGCCAACCTCCGGTTAATTGAGAAGTTTCTAGCGCCCTAAACGACCAGCCCGACCGATAGAAGAACGCCGAAAACGACCTGGGCCAGGGCCGTCTGGGCGAGAATTCGGTTGAATGCCGCGCCGAGTGGCTCGCGCCAAAAACGGTATATCAGGAATGCGAATACCGGGAGCGCCGGGGCGGCAAACGCAATAGCGGACCAATGTTCCCCCGATGCGGCCCACGGGATCAGCATCAGGTACGCCCCCAGCAGAAACGCCGCGAACACGAACTTGGACGCGGGGCGCCCCACGCGAATGGCCAGGGTCACGCGGCCCGCTTCAAAGTCGGAATCGAAGTCGCGGTAGTTGTTGACCAGCATTACCGCCGAAGCCAGCAGGCCCACTGCCGACCCCGCAACCAGCGCACCCATCGAGTACGCGCCGGTATGCAGATAGTAAGTTCCGCCGACCGCGCCCAATCCGAAGAACGCAAACACGAACGCCTCG
>Ga0233431_1003504_pt1 | contig 18705 bp, 19 predicted proteins | sample SI_118_April2016_FD_179867 | JGI IMG/M metagenome (GOLD analysis project Ga0233431, IMG submission 179867) | Seawater microbial communities from Saanich Inlet, British Columbia, Canada - SI_118_April2016_200_MG | ecosystem: Environmental > Aquatic > Marine > Inlet | place: Canada: British... | reverse complement strand
ACTATTGGAAGTGATTCAATGGGCGGTGGATCGCCAAATTGATTTTGTGATTGTGACCCAGATGCTCCCCTATGATGTTCAAACAAACCAGGAAATTACTTATGGCACAAACACTGATATTTCTCGTGAGTCTTTCCTGAATCACCTTCAAGAAATTCGAAAAAAGTTTCCCCACTTAAAACCTTATCTGAACATTGATCGTTATTTATCATTTCGATGGAAATATCAAAAAACAGCTGATGAAGCAAAGGTTATTCAATTGCTTGAAACCATAAAGGAAGAAGCTTTTTTACAGGATATTCCTTTTCATATCAATCATTTATTTTCAGAGGACTTAAATTATCTTACGGAAATAGAAAAGGTGTTTTCGCATTCAAAAGCTATTGCGGATAAAGGAGGTGTGAAATTGAGTCTGCCATCTATATCACCAATGTTTGATAGAAAGTGTCATTTTATTGAAGAAGGAAGTGCATTTATTTCCTGGTTTGGATCTGTTCATCCCTGTTACTTTCTTTGGCATCGATATTCCTGCTTTATTAATGGCCATATGAAACAGGTTCAGGAACGTTCTTTTGGAGCGTTAGATCAAAATAGTTTAAAGATCATCTGGCAAACAGAAGCGTTTACAGATTTTCGGAAAACTGTTTTAAAATATGATTATCCCTATTGTAACGATTGTAAGATTGGCCCATGTGATCTGGTAACAGATGATGAATTTGAAGTGGATTGTTATACTATCAATGTCCCATGCGGGCATTGTCCATGGGGTTCAGGCTTGCTGCAATGCCTGCTATAAACGAAATTGAAAGTATAACGACTGTCAGATGTTCAATCATTGACTGTTTTTCAGTAAAATCCTTCTACTGTTGAACAAATAAATCAAAATTTGGTGTTAAATATCTGACGTTTTCATAAAGTAAATTTATTTAATTGAGTATATTCAAGATTTAGATGCATAAATTGATTTTCTTCCGGTTTTCCTCTATTTAATAAAATCTTTAAACATTCCATCGTTTGAAAAGAAGCTATCATAGTAGCGGTAACTGCTAGTACCCCCAATATTTTTTCAGGTCCGGGTGGGGCATCTTCTATGACTGAATGGTCTCCAAACAGTTCCTTTAATTTTCCTTTTCCCGGCTGAATTAATGATACTTGTCCGTCGAATCCTGCGAGTGCCCCATGAATCATTGGAATACCTATTTTTGAGGCAGCTTGTTCCAAAATCAAACGATCAGGAACATTGTCCAAAGCATCAATAACTAAATCCATTCCTGCCAATAGCTTTTCAGTATTATCTTTTCCGATTTTCTGGATAACTGGATTGACCTGAACAGCAGGATTAATGGTTTGTACCACCTTTTGAGCTTCCAGGACTTTATATTCACCTACGGCCGCTGTGCTTGATAATGCTTGTCGGTTTAGATTGGTTTCATCAAATTGATCATAATCCACCACGGTTAGATTCCCGATTCCCATTCGTGCTAACAAAATAATAGATTGTCCTCCCAAGCCTCCGGCACCGATAATGGCGATTTTAGATCGTGCCAGTTTCAACTGGTCTTCAAGGGATAGGGTCGCCCGATTTCTTAGGTAGCGGTAAGGGCAAACACCGTCTAACATGGCTTGTTCATACATAAAATAAGGTGATTTCGAATACTTATGGGCAAGTTTCAAAAGAACCTGATCTTTAATAATTTTTACAGGATTACCTTCAGGGTTGGTGACCATTTCTGCCTGTTTTATCAAGTCTGTTGTTATTAATCGTAAAATGTTCATACTGGATAATCTCGGATAGGTATGTTTGATAAATATCTTTAGATATATATTTAATAATGATCAGCAATAATTTCAATAAATCAATCACTAATTAAGCTAATGACGACTTAGATGTTTTAGGATATATTGTGATCAAACTATTATTCTAGTATACAATTAATTAAACAATAAACCAAAGCAAAAAATCCAAGCTTTCAAAAAAAATGAAAATAGAATTTAATTTATTTGCATCACTGAATCAGTATATGCCGGAACTGAAAAATGACCAGCCAAATATCATGGATTTTGAATCCGGATCAAGTGTACAGGATATTCTTGAGCTTTTATCTGTTCCAGTCGATCAGGTAAAATTGATTTTTGTTAATGGTGTTCGGGGAAAACCAGATTATCAACTACAGGAAGGTGATCGTTTGGGGGTCTTTCCGGCTGTGGCTGGAGGGTAATTTGAATGGCGAATATAATTGGTTAATGAATTTTCAAGATATTTCAAGGAAGTGATTCAGTTTATAAAAACGGAATCACTTTTTTCTAAAATTGAACCTTTCGGTTAATCAAATGTTTACCTGATCTAACTCTTCATCAGAAACTTCAAACACAACATTATGTGGTGCCAATGTTTCTGTTTTAAAATAATCAGGTAGACGATCATGCACTGATGTAAATCCTGCCTCAGTATTAAATCCCCATTCTGTTTTCAAGACATTTTTACCAAGTGCTGTTACATCGTCTCCGGTTAGGCTTAATCCATACATGGCATTTATCATATCTATCAATGCCTGGAAGGTCTCGGGTTGATCCAGAACGGCAAATGCAATAAACAGACACATGCCGGTGGAGTCAACGGCTGCAGTGGCAATTTGTAGATTTCGGGAAAGTTCAACCTGCCCTTCACCTTTAAGCGGATCCACTGTTCCCCCGACACCCAGAATATTGGCAGTTACTGCATAACCAGCTGTATGATCTGCTCCCATGGGAGAGGTCGCATATGTCACCCCTTGCCCCTGAACAGCTCTGGGGTCGTAGGCGGGCATCGCCTGACCTTTTACTACCGGGACACGTTCTACACCAAGTGTTTTTCCTGTAATGGCAGCTCCGGCACCTAATATTTTGCCCATTGGGGTTCCTTTTCCAACTTCTTTGATCAGGTTTATAGCACCATCTGTATCACCAAATTCGATGATTCCAGCTTCCATGGCTACACCAATCGTTGCTCCCATTTCAATGGTGTCTAAACCAAAGTCATCATCCAGCCGATCAATCATGGCAATTTTGTCAGGATCATCAATTTCACAGTTTCCCCCATGGGCCCAAACGGTTTCATATTCCGGTTGTTTGGTTAAATATTTCCCATCGGCATCGTGATAAATACCTGAACATTTAATAATACAACCGGTATGACAGGCATGTGATGAACTACCACCACGTGCATCTTCCATTTCAGCGATGGTTTCACCGGATATTTTAGAAGCACCTTCAAACCGCCCTTTTTGGAAATTGCGGGTTGGGTATCCACCAGCTTCGTTAATGACGTTGGTTAGTACGTTAGTACCATATGCCGGCAATCCTTCACCGGTTACAGCATGTTTTTTTAGGCCTTCACTAAAAATTTTGTTGGCAGCTTTAAAGGCGTCTAAGTCCATTGGTGCCAGTCGTTTAGCACCTTCATCATCAAAAACTATCACTTTGATACCCTTTGAACCCATCACGGCTCCGGAGCCACCTCTTGCTGCATGTCGGGTGGGGCGTTGCTCCCGATCCGTACAAGCGACAGTTGAAGCATACATCTTCATCTCACCAGCTGGTCCAATCGACATAAAAGTGGTTTTTTCATTAAAATTCCCTTTTATCTTGTCAATTAAATCATAATTTCCCAGCATGCAGAGGCTGTTATCTTTTTCAATTGAAACACCTTGCTGATTAATGATGACCTTATAAAGGTCTTTGCCGGTTGGAGCTCCTTCCAGGATTATGGCGGCATATCCCAATCTTGCAATCACCTGAGCTGCCTGTCCACCAGAGTTTGCCTCTTTAATACCACCCGTTAAGGGGCTTTTAAAACCGACAGATATTCTTCCTGACATGACAGCCGCAGTTCCGCTAAGTAATCCCGGGGCAATTACCATTTTATTGTCAGATGATAATGGATGACAGGTCGGAGGAACTTCTTTGGCAATAATGGTTGATGTCATCGCTCGTCCTCCGAGTCCTGCATAATCACCCAGGGGTTCTTCATTCGATGTGGGCCCGCCTTCAGCACCCATATTGATCCTTAATATTTTACTCATGTGTCCTCACCTTAATATTAGTTTTAAAAGATGGTATCATACATTTATAACATAATTATAGCTAGATTGCTTAATATCAGGGTGGAATGTCAATATTTTATTGTAATTATTTGTAGCAATATGTAAGATTTTTCATTTATGTCATACACTGTCATTGATATTAAAGGTGATTGGTGATAGTACTTGAAGCGCTATTTTCATTTGTTTTTCATAGAACAAAGTTTGATTTCTGAATTTCTATGAAAATACGTACTTAAACATAGATATTTAAAACTACGTGGTGAAATTTAACTTCATAAAATAAGCTATAAAATATGATTGAAATCGAATATGTCGCTTTTTCATTTCTTCAAAAAAAACTAAAAGCATTGAATCAAGAGTATGATAATGTAAAACGACAAATCATAGAAGGGAGTAGTGCTCTTGATTTAATTGGAGATTTGGGATTGTTACCGTCTGATGTGGAAGCAATTTTCTTAAACGGGAAAGTGTCACCTGTTGAGACCGGATTAAAGGACGGTGATCGTGTAGCCTTCCTGCCCCCTGGAACACCAGGGCCTTACCGAATAATGCTGGGAATAAGGAAGACCGATAAGTGAATATATCGGTATGCAGCACTCTGAGGTTCTAATTTGCTTTGGTGTCATACTGAAGGCATTGCCGATTAAAGAATCTCTTGCCATTCTTAAAGAGATTCTCCATGTAAAGAACGACGATAGTAGACGGCAAATAACAGTGTCTCTAAGGTAACTCAATAGCAATTTGTCGCCCACCATATTTATGAACGGAGTCATGGGCACGAATGGTAACTTTATTGACGCCATCAGGGATAACAACTCCTGATAGGCTTCTGGTAAAAGGTTGTTCTCCGACATGAGGGTGGAGCAGAACTCTGGTACCATAGTTGACGCCATTATCTCCAATAATATCCCATTTATCAGCATAATGACTCCAACCGCTATCCTTATGAAAAACAGTCACACTAAAAGCATAAGTATTTTTCTTTTGCGATTTGACATCAACTTTGATGACATCTGCTTCTCCGGCAAAAAGGGAAACGGTATTCAAAAGGAAATATAGGCTGATCAGTAGCATGATTCGTTTCATAATTTGATCCTCTGGATACTGTAGCATTAATAATACAAACACCTACAAGATATTATTTTTGGGTACTTCTTGTCAAAATTAACTGTTAATGAACTTGAATTTTGTGTCCTTAAAGTTAAAGTGTTATCAAGTGTCATCTCGACGAAGAATGAGGGGAGATCTTTTGCCGAAATGACAGAAACAAAATCGTTGTAGACCTCTTACCGAACATAGGCTTGAATACTGATAATGAACTTAAATTTTACATCTGTAATTTCAGCAGCTTATCATTCTGAACACTGAATTGCGATACTCTGAGCAAGAATGAAGAATCTCTATTAAATTTAGCAAGAGATCCTTCGTAAACTCAGGATGACAGAAGTGGTTAAGTTCATTGCAAACATATCACAGATTTATCTGTGTTAAAACATAGAAGGGAAAGAATTTGTGAAGTGCGATTAAAAATTTAATGGGGTTGGTTTCTCTGATATAGAAAGTTATGCTGCCATTATCATATTGGAAACTGATTCAATCAACAGTATGAAACCAATAAAAACCAATAATATATAAATCAATCGGTCAAATTTTCCTTTGGGAATCGAACGATTGAATTTTCCACCCAGAAATATACTTAAAATGATTATAGGAATGCATAAGGCATAAAGACTTAATACCTGTCGAGACATATTTCCAGCCATAAAATGCCCCACCAAGATAAATACACTCATTGGGAAAAAAAAGGTGATCAGTGTTGCTCTGAAAATATTTGGGGGCCAGGCTCTCATCGAAGCGTAAATAATTACTGGCGGACCACCCATATAATAAGCGCCTCCAAAAATTCCTGCCAAAAAACCAAAAAAGTAAGATGATCGATCTGTTCGTAATGATGGCAAAGTTGGAGTGAATAGTTTATAAACTGAGAATGATAAAATAATAAGCGCCAGGATTACTTTCATAATATCGTTTTGTGTCCCTTTTAGTAAATATAACCCTATAGGAACTCCGATAAGACTACTAATTATTAATTTGCCAGCATTTTTAAATTGAATATCCCGCCAATTATTAAAAATAACGCCAATCGACAGAGTTAAGCCCACTATAGCTACCAGAGCACTTGCGGTTTTTATATCTGTAAATAAAGCGAGTAATGGCATTGCAATTAGCCCGAGGCCAAAACCAAAAGTAGAGCTGGTGAGCGTAGCAATTAAGAATATCGCCAAAATCTGAATCGTAAACATGTCAAAAATCATAGCATTCCAATGGTTCAGTTTTGATCTAAATCTTTTTTAAATATTTTAAAAGGTGCATTTATGGTCTATTTTTATTTACTGGCTTTAAAAGCATTTCTCGCAATAATGTCTTTTTGGACGAATACCACTACGAATAAGATTGCGACGATTGTAGCCACTTGTTTGAGGGTTATTCGTTCATTATCAAACCAGCTCCAAAAAAGTGCTCCTAAAGGTACCACATAGGTTATTAATCCAGCGAACAACGGGCCTTTATCTTTAATCAGTTTATAAAATACAACAGTCCCGAAACCCCGACAAAAGAAAGCAAAAAGAACCATGGCAATTAATGCCTGGGTAAGGTTATGATCTAAAGTTACCTTTTCAAAAACAATTGCCATTGGCGCCAAAACAATACCAGCCGAGGTCATTAATACGGCTACTAGTGTTAAACTAGGGACATTCCTGAAATTGCGTTGTATCAGAGAGTTGGTAATAGCAAAACAAAGTGGGGTCAACATTGCCAACAACAGGTATAGTGGCCGAACATTTCGATTCAATCCATCCAGGGCAATCAAAAACATGCCACCAAAACCAACTAATACCCCCAACAATTGTAATCGACTCGGAAAAACTTTCAGAATTGGAATTGAGATAAAAATTGTAAGAATAGGAACCAATGATACCATCATACCGATAAAACCATGTCCGATTTTGTGAATTAGAAAGGGCGTTGTGGCAAATGGATAAATGTATCCAATTATTGTGATCCAAATAAGGGGTAGTATATGTTTTTGAGTTAAACCCCATTTCGATTTCTTTAAAAACCAGGATATCCACAAAATGAATGCCCCACCCAAACATCCGCAGGTACCAACGGTAATCGGACCAAAGGCAAAGTTGGTAATTTTTTGCAAGTAAAACCCAATACTCCAGATAAAAGCAAGTACAGTAAATAACAAATAATGCATATATAGTAATTTATTGGATAGAGCCGGATTGGATAATCAAATCGATAAGTATTGTGTTTAATCTTGACCTAACCCCTGAATTGGTCAAGTGAAAAACAAATCATCGAAGAAATCTACTAAAATTAAACGATTCCTTGATTAAGTATTTTAAGTGTTTTTATTTCACTTGACGGATGTCTGTTCATATTTTGAAAATGAGACTTTATGGATTCATTTTCAAACAATTCTATACCAGAAAAACATGGACGTACTGAAATGTAAGACGCTTTATGGGGAGGAAAAGGAGTTCCCCAAGGCAAAATTTAAATTCCGACCTTCGGTTTACGCTGTTATTATCCGGGAAAATAATTTGTTAACAGTCACCAGTAAGCGCACTAATACCCTAATGTTACCCGGTGGTGGTATTGATATCGGAGAACCCATTGAGAAGGCCTTGATTCGTGAAGTCATTGAAGAAACCGGCCTTGAAATTGAAATTGTGAAATTCATTAACTTTAAGGAGTCACTATTTTATTACGATCCTTTAGATGAAGCATTTCACAGTTTTCTGTTTTACTATCATTGCAATGCCTTGACGACTCAGCTGAAAGCAGACTCTGAAGTGATCGATTATGAATGTTCCACACCTCAATGGATATCTCTGGATACCTTAAAACCGGAACACTTTAATAACTTTGGTGAAGCGGTATTGAAGACAATTAATATGGTTGTTCATCCATAAATCTCTTTTCAAAGATTTTATAAAAGATAATAATCTGTTCTATGGCTGCTTTAAAAAGTAAATGAGTTGCCACAATCTATTAAGAAGCGGCATCCCCTATTATTGATTTTACATTTTTGGAGAAACTATGAAAAAGTATCTTGTTATTTTATTCGTTATGTTATTTGCCAGTTTACCTACTTTTGGTGGTGGTGGAATGTTAAAAATCGAAAGGCCGGAGCTTATTATAAAAACCAGTATGGGTGTTATTCAAGTTCAATTATTTCAGGATGAAGCACCGGTAACGGTAAAAAATTTTATTGAATTGGCCGAAGGGAATAAAGAATTTACAGATCCGGAAACCGGTAAAAAAGTTAAGCGACCATTTTTTGACGGGTTGATTTTCCATCGTGTGATCAAAGATTTTATGCTTCAGGGTGGGTGCCCATTAGGAACTGGAACCAGTGGTCCGGGTTATCAGTTTGAAGATGAAATTAATGCCAATGCACTGGGGCTGGATAAAGCGATGGCTCTGGAAAACGGTAGACCGAATCAGTTACTGGGAATTCAAAGTCAGCAGCAGTTTCAGCAAGTGATCATGATGCCGATTTTTATGAAATTAGGGATTAAAAGCCAGGCTGATTTAGATGCCAAAAAAGATGAAGTGATAAAAGCGATGAACAGTACGAGTCTAAAAGATGCTTTTGAAAATATGGGCTATCGGTATCAGGACAAATTCCCATCACATTTTTTGAAAAAGGGAATTCTGGCCATGGCCAACAGCGGACCAAATACCAATGGGTCCCAATTTTTTATCAATCTAATTGACACTCCCTGGTTAAATGGAAAACACACTGCTTTTGGAAAGGTCACCAAGGGAATGGATGTTGTTAATAAAATTGGAGTGGTTGCGGTGAACTCCGGTTCGAAACCCGTAAAACCGGTGACTATTATTTCTATTCGATCAGTAAAATAATATTTTATTCAGAATAAATATCATGCAGGAAAAAAAACAAAAGTTAGTTGAAATATTGCAATCCTACGATAGTTTATTGATTGCTTTCTCAGGGGGCATCGACAGTGCCTTGCTATTAAAAATAGCCAGTGATGTGCTTGGTGATAAAGTTGAGGCTATAACGGCAACTTCTGATTTATATTTCCCGCATGAATTAGAAGAAGCGATTCATTTTGCCTCAGAATTGGAAGTCATCCATTCGATTATAGAAAACAAATCCTTAAGAAATGGGGATTTTAGTAATAACAAACCGGATCGATGTTATACATGCAAGCGGCAATTGTTTTTAAAATTAAGAGAGATTGCCGATTCTAAAAATATAAAAACGATTGCTGATGGTACCAATTTGGATGATACCAAGAGTTATCGACCAGGTTTAAAAGCATTGGAAGAGTTAGGTGTTAAAAGTCCACTCAAAGCGGCCGGATTTACAAAATATGACATCCGACAATTGGCAAAAGCAGAGGATATACAATGTTGGGATAAACCCTCGGTCGCCTGTCTGGCTAGTCGTTTTCCATATCACACGGAAATCACACCTGCAAAACTGCAGCAGATCCGAAAAGCAGAGGAAATTTTACGCCAAAAAGATTTCAAACAATTTCGAGCACGTCATCATGGAGATATCATCCGAATTGAATTGAATGAACAGGATTTTATGAAAATTTTGGAAATTCAAACGAAAACTGAAATCATCCGGGAGTTGAAAGCTCTGGGATTCAGTTATATCACCCTGGACATGGAGGGGTTTCGCTCAGGAAGTATGGATGAGGTTTTAGTGTAATATTTTTTTCTCTGCACTATTTCCCCAATTTATTAATCCTGAAAATGCCCATGGGTTTCAGGTGATTGGATTAATTGTACCATTGGAAGCACTTTTATCGGTGCCGGAATTGGGTTGGCATTCAGCGATTAAAAGCGTGAAGTCTGGGTTGAAAGTAGGCTGGTTGGTTGATTTTTTATCTTCAGGTTGTACCCAGGGTACTAAATGGAATAAAGAATATAATTTTGATTGCCCCTGGAAATAATGGAATAGGTTTTTAAACAGATTTACGCAGTTTCTCCACCATCAATGGGGATAAAGGTACCTGTGATATACTGAGCGTCATCAGAGGCCAGGAAAGCAAATAGTGCGGCAACCTCCCACGGTAGTGCATGGCGTCGTAAGGGGATGGCTTCATTGAGCTTCTCAATGGCCTCTTTTGTATATTCAGCTTCCTGCATGGGTGTCAGTACATATCCGGGGCAAATTGAGTTGACACGTAGCCAGGGAGCGCATTCGAGAGCCAGGGTTTTAGTGAGTGAAATCACACCGGCTTTTGAAGCATTATAATCCACATAATAGGGGCGTCCTTCCATGCCATTGTTTGAGGCAGTGAATAAAAGCACACCTGATTGTTGTTTTTCCATCCTTTTAATGGCTTCCTTTGAGCAAAGATACATACCACCGAGATTAATATCCATCACGCGCTGCCACTGTGCGTAATCTGTATCTTTAAAAAGATTCCGAACACTGATCCCAGCATTGGAAATTAGAATATCGATGCCACCCAGTAGTTTATCAACTTCTAAGAAACCGGAAACGACTTCTTTTTCATCAGCCACATCAACCCTGATGGCACCAACGATTTCAGGTAAGCTCTTTTTAGCTTCTCGTATAGCTTCTTCACTAATATCAAAGATCACCACTTTGGCGCCTTCTTCAATAAAACGTTCAACTGTCGCAAAGCCGATTCCACTTGCGCCGCCTGTGATGACGACCCTTTTTCCCTTAAGTTCTGGATATTTTCCCATTGAATACTCCTCTATTTAGTTAGTTTTTTTGGTTAAAAATATTCATCTGTTTGACTTCAAGCAGATGAAGTCCTGAAGGCCTATTTTTCCTTCGGTAACGTATGCTCATCAGAATAAGCGTAAAGTCGATGCCCAACGCTATCAAGCGAAGGCATTGATGGATAGTCCATAATCATCAATCCTCCGTCTACGATTAAGGTTTGGCCGGTAATAAACGAAGCCTCACTGGAAGCCAGAAAGGCAACTGTATTGGCGATTTCTTCGGTTGTGCCCATACGATTCAGGAGGGAAGGTGGTAACGCCCATTCCCCATCATCCGCTCCCATTGCGGCGGCTGTTTCTTCTGCGCTGGTCTCTATCCAGCCTGGACTGACGCAATTGACACGGATGCCATAGGGTGCGGCTTCCGCGGCAAATGAGCGGGTCATTCCTTCAACGGCTGTTTTTGCGACACCATAAAGCCCCCAGTTGCCATGGAATTTTGATGTTGATGAAATGTTGACGATGGCACTTCCTTCGTTGGCTTTCAGATGGGGCAAAGCATACGCGCTGACAAAGAAATTTGAATCCAAATTCGCGCCACAGAAAATTTTCCACCGTTTTCCCGGAGGATCATCAGGTTCGATACCACAGTGTTGGCTGCCACAACCTGCGTTATTAATGACCACATCGAGGCGACCAAATCGATCGATAACCTTTTCTATCATGTGGATGACTTCCGTCTCATTTGACACATCCGTCTTGAAGAAAACACTCTCTTGGTTAAGTTTGGTTAGTTCATCAACAACTTTTTCCCCCCGCTCCGCGTTCCGGGCGACTATCGCAATCTTGGCACCTTCTTGCGCTAAACGGTGGACAATACTTCTCCCGATACCATAATTTCCTCCTGTAACCAGTGCTACTTTATTTTTAAAATTCATTATGTAACTCCTAAATTTAAGTTTTTAAATGAAATTTATGCTGTTGCAGATTGCTTTACTGGGGATCTACAGTCATATGGAATATTTTGATGGTTTCATGTTGTTTCCACTGACCATTAAACCCTTTTTCCAAAAAGAAACAGTCACCTGGTTTAAAAAGTTCTTCTTTATCATCATCTATAATTGAAATCGATCCTTCGAGTAGAAATATGATCTCATTATAAGGATAGTCAACAAGATCTTCGGCATAAGTTGTAGCTTCCCAAACACCCGCACGAACCTGGCTCGGTGAATTTACCATTTGGTCAAATACACGATAAAAGCGTTCTTGTGGTTTGCCTTCAACAATTTCTCCCACAAGCGGCATTGCTTTCCAAGAAGACATACCCTTTAGAGGGTGTCCAGCTGGATTCAAACGAATGAGAGAGGGTTTGCTTTTCTTCATGTTTTTAAAATAGTCAAGAGGGTTTCTTTTATCTTATTTCTGTTGTCAACGCTTTCAACAACTGGTGTTAAAGAGATGGATCGAGATTAGAAATGAATGCTTCTCCCTGACCTAACAGATCATCGTGATCTATAGGTGCTGTTAATTCACTTAGAATTTTAACTGTTTTTTCTTGTAGTAGTTTTTCCGCTTTCGGTTTTCCGACTTCCTGCCATTTTTCGATACTGTAGGTTGGCCAAATTTTGCTCATATGGCTGGTATCTCGGCAATTTTGTTGGGTTAATTTTGAGGCCAGATAATTACCCCCCGGGCCAATCTTAGAAATATCAGTCAATGCAAGTGATTCATCATCGATGGAAAATCCGTTTGCAAGTTGACGGCTTTGACGAATGATTTCATTGGCATAAACGACCAGTGTTGGTGAAAAAGCCATTGAATCAAGATTGCCTCCTACAAACGGCGCCATTCCAACTTTTCCCAGACAACTGGTCAAATGGTTCATCCAGGCAGTTCCTGCGCCTAAAATATCTGCGGCCCAGCCGGTACCACTTCCTGAAGATCCTGCATGGGGGATCTGATAGAAATTCATCATTTCAGCACAGGCAATATTAAGATAAACGTATTGTGGTGATAAAAGACTCCCCATATTCTTCATATCAAACACAGAGGGTTGACTTCCCAAAATAACCGGTGTGTTTTCTTTTAACAATTGACTGTAAACCAAACCAGCCAGTAGCTCAGCAGTCAGAACAGCTAATGTTCCTGCTGGTGTGATAGGGCAGGTTGCCCCGGACATACCATAGTTGGAAAATATGAAAGGTATCCCTCTAGAGATTGTCTCCTCCATTTTAGTGGTGGTTTCTGGATTGAGCACCAGAGGTGTAATGGGATTAAAATATGGGATAATAAATGGTTTTTCCGCCAAATTACCATGCAGGTGCTCGTAAAGATCAAGCACATTTTTAAAATCGTTGGGATCATTGATCAATAAGATTAGTGTTTTTCTGGTATTGGCGATCATTTCCAGAGCACCATAAATATCAGCAACCTCCGGTGGTAGATCTCTGATAGCGCCTGTGGTGGCGACTGTGTCATAATGATCAAGCGTATTGCCCAATCGGGTCGCAATCGCCATATGCTTTCGTTCGAATGGGATCACATCATCATTTTCTGGGTTCTGATAAAATAAATTAGTGACACCGACGCCAAAAACGGCATCCTGTGATCCGTCTCCATTTAATTCGAAGGCATAGGCTCCTTCTCTATCATACATTTTGATTTCAGATGGCGCAGTTTTAATCGCCCAATTGACAAGTTCTTCAGGAATTTGGACACGATTGTTCTCTACTGGTCGTCCACCGGCTTTTTCTATTATTTTTTTTGCGTTTTCATCATCAACACGCACGCCATCCGTTTCTAAAATCTTGAGGACGATTTCATGGACGCGGTTGATCTGTTCAGGTGTCAACACCTGAAAACTCGGTCTGACGTCGTTATTTGGCATAGCTTATATTTAATAGTCCAATCATAAACGGGTTATGATCTTATGTTTTACTAATATTCCAGAACCAGAATTTTTGGCTGACTGGATGGTTGAATGATACTTATTTGAAAATAAGTTATTACAGGTCAATCTAATAAACGAAATGGGGTTTTGTTGATAGGTTACTATAAATTTTAATGATATCCGAAACTACCTAAACACCTCTTCCAGCTTAGAGATGGAAAGAGGTATTGTTGATATTAAATTAGCGAATATACTGGGAATCAAAGAGCTCAACAGAGCGAATTTTAATTCCCAGCAATTCAGCGATTTTTTTCTTGGCTCTAATTCCTTTCGGGCTGCCTGCGATTGAAACGATAGTGCCGATTCCCAGATCCTCTCTGAGATTTCGCATAACATCTTCATTAGTCAGGTCTATAACATCTATGCCCAGTTTTTCTGCCACATAAGCTTTGGCTTCATTGATTCTCATTTTTTGAGTCATTTGCATCCAGGCTACCAGATCTCCGGAAGTGCGGATGCCGCCCATACATGAGGCCACTATATGTGATATTGACATACCCATTGGATCTCCAACGCCAATCTACAATCCGTCTGCCTGACCAATTTCCACCAGGGTTTTGGAAACACGTGTAACAGCGTCTACGGGTGGTGTCTCCATCATCGGAATACCACACACACCCATTCCCACGTTGGGGTGTACAGGTATGCTACAAGCCTGGCTTGTTGCTTTTAGAAAGGTTGTGGCTCGGGCCAGATTCCATTGCACAGATTCATTGGTTGAGGTATTCACTGCCAATCCAAAGATATCGGCACCGGCTGCTTCAGCTATTTTTGCCTGCTCATGACCATACATACCTGCCAGCTGTTGACCTTTATAGGTCACCTGGCCGTGCATGCCCAGAACAAACTCACCCGAAGTTCCTACAATAATTGGAAGATCGGGTAGTTCTTTTTTTAATTGCTCCGTTGCCTGCAAAACAGCCAAAAAATCAGCATCTCCAGCTGAGGCACAGGTGTCGAGGTTAAATCCTTCCAGGCCAACTTCCGCGAGCCTTCTGACCACAAAAAGAATATCTTCTTTTAATAAATTAGAAGCGTCCTCTTGTGTTTTTCTGGCTTCATCTATTTTACCCAAAGGCATCAATTCCGCAGCATTTGGGCAGGGCCCATCCGGCTGAAAATAGAGTCCCATATTGGGCTGTGCCCCATAAAAAAGCGGCGCCGTTGAAAGCATAGATATGTTATAATAATCATTAGCTTCCGAATTAATGATCGCTTTTACCGGTTTAATACTATAATCAGTATGGCCGATATTGGTGGTACATGCTGCACAAGCACGTTCGTACATCAAGACAGCTTGCATGCGGCTAAGTGGCGTACCATTTCCACCACTATCCTGTCCGGCATAAAAAGCCATGGTGCACCCGTCATCGGTTGCAGTAACTTCGGCCCCTTGTTTCACGCTGACTGTCCGGCATGGGTCGGTGATAATCTCGAACATATAGTCCTGCTCGTCCTTAGTGAGTTCCGGTATTCCGGCTCTCTCTGCAGCATCAGCAGTTCCGTCTTTGATATCTGCTCTAATTTCAGCAGCTTCCATCCAGACGCGTTCTCCATCCCCCATCCGGGTTGAAAATTTTTCACTCATTTAACTCTCCAGTCGGTGTTTTCCATAAATTCAGGAAAACACACGGTTGATCAAAAAATAATTAAGACACCTGTTATCATAGCTGCCTTAATTATTAAATTTCCATTTCCTTCTCAGTCTCTTCAATAATAGAGCGTATCTTATCAAGGACATCTTGTCGTTTGGGTTCCAGATGATGATTTTCCATAATCCAGCGTGCTTTGGTAATCGCCCGGTCATAAGCGCTGGTGGAACCGGTTTTTTCCCAGATTTCTCGCGCTTTTCTATCTAGTATCTCAGGTCTTGACTGTGATCTCATGCCTTTTAAGGTGGTTTTATGCATCAGAAAATGCCCACCAGGTCCTATCTCCTTGATAGCATCCAGTGCCAGCGTTTCGTCGCTAACCGGAATTCCTTGAATAGTATGTTTGATCATTCGTGCGTTTTCACAATCCAATACCAATTGACCATAATCAAAAGTGATCCCACTTTCCAACATTCCCATACCATACATCATATTGGCACCTGCCAATGCGGGTATCAGTGCGGTGAGTGTTTTTTCATGGCCTGACTGGTAGTCAGCTATCTTGCCATCGCCCTAGCCACCGGCAACGTAACTCGGTAGTAGATAGCGTTGGGCTAAGCGGCAAACGGCAGCGCTGATTAAAGCACATTCAGGCGTACCGACAGCAGCAGCTGCCAGTTTAAGGTCCATGGCTGTGGTTGAGCTTCCATAAATTACCGGAGCCCCTTTTTTGGTCAACTGGGACAGTGTTATGGCTGAAAGAATCTCAGCGTTATGGGTTACCAGTGTACCCGCAAGTGTTACCGGAGCTGTTCCTCCGGCCATGGCCATTGATGTGATATTACAAACAACATCGTTTTTAGCCGCTTCCATAACGATTTCGCAGCAATCAGTGACCAGTTTTAACGGGCTGACCGGACATGTCGCGAATGAGACGATAGGTCTTGCCCTTAAATTTTCTCTGCCACCGACGATGACTGCAGCCATGTCGACGATTTTATTTAACATTTTCCCATTTACCGGACCAAAGGCACAGTGTTTTACGGAGTTGGTCAGGTAGGCTTCAGCATTATGTAAAGGAACAGATGCTTGACTAACGTCATGGGCACCGAGGGCCTTTTCACAAAAATCTACTTCATCCAAATAATCAATGATACGAGCGGTGTCAACCAGATCCTGTTTTACCGGCGCTCGATTCTCGCCAGTGTTGAGATCGTTGATCATGACACCTTCACTAAAAACGGTGAAGTGGATACGGGTATCTTCCAAAACCAGATCATGTCGGGGGTCTTGCCCGGCAAGAATAACTTTGGAGGGCGCGGAACGGATGGCTTCTTCTACCAGATAAGGCGGAATCTGAACGATTTTGGTGTCGCGGTTTACTCTAGCGCCACCATTTTCAAAACAGTCCAGGGCTTTTTCGTCTTCAACGAAAATTCCTGTTTGATCCAGTATTTCAAGTGTTCCTAAATGAATTTGATTGATCTCATCATCGGTTAAGATATTGAGACTCAATCCCCCGTTTAGCTGAATACCCGCATGTAAGTTACGCTTCATTTCATTTACCTCAAATGCATAATATTCAAATTGTGTTGCTCACCCCCAATAAAAATGGAGGAGAGCAGATTTACCTGCAACACAGCTTCCATTCACTGCAATAGGAATGCCAGTGATATCTGATTTTACAAATCTCAATGAATCCTGTGATGAATTGCTGTGTCAACCAGTCTAACAAGATTACCAAAAAAATAAAAGGAATCTTTTGTTGCCAACTTGTACCGACTAATCTTATTTATTTTACTTTTTGATGTAAAATAAATAAAATAGATTCCTATAATTCAAGGTTTTGTCAATTTTGGCAAGCCTTGCCAAAATCTGACAATATCATAAGGAATTTATAGCAGTTTTCAATTTGACTGCCCCTATCAGTATGCTGAGCGAAGTCGAAGCATATAGTCAATTTTTCCTTTGACTCCCAGACTGTGTCATAATTCAATAATCTTCCGTTAATTATCAATCAGTCATTCTGAAACGAAGAATCTAAATGATTTCAGATAGATCCTCCACATTCGTTCAGGGTGACAAACGGTTTTCCCTTAAATTGTTAGGAGTTTGTATATTGCGACACAGGTTGTCCGCTCAAGGAACCGTTAAAAAGACAAGTTTGGAGAGTAATTTCCTAATAAAACAAGGTTCAATGCAATTGAAAATCGCTATAGAAGATAATAATTCAACTTCTGTAAAAAAGTCAGGGTAATTATTCACAAGGAATTATTTTTGGAGAAGCCCGTCAATGATATTAAAATTTTGTCCAATAGATTTTGACTTGTGGGAATCTGAACTTAAAACCAGCGGAATATTTCTTTTCGAAGCCTCCTGGATAATCCACTTACTTGGGTGTTGTTCTTTCACCGGATCATTGAAACCAGACATATTGACTTCCATTTTCATTCCTTGCTTTTTTATAATATCAAGGGTTTCCAATACAATAGACCTGTACCAGGGTGCGCTATCATCAAAATACTGCTGATTGAAGTTGTGTTTCTTTATGACATCCAGATGACCAACAATATCAAACCATCCGAATTGAACCGCTGTCTGAATAATATTGTAGTATTCCAAGCACACTGCTTTGATGTCGTGATCGAAATTTTTTAACAAAACAGAAAAATCTTCAGCAGAACCATTTACATCAAGGGGTTGGTTATTTTTATAAATGTTATGAACAGACAAGATTTTATAATCCCATTTTTTATCTAAGATGGACTGAATCCAAGGTACAAATGCCGGTAAAAATTCAAATTCAATACCCTTATTAATCCTTATTTTTCCTAAATTATTTTTTTGGGTAAGTTCAATTTCCTGTTTATATTTTTCAATATTATCAATCCGCATGGCGTAATCATTATCCCAAGGTAGGGGCATATGATCAGTAAAGGTAATTTGATCCATTCCTTTCTGGATAGCCGATTGTACCATTTCAGCGATTGTCGCATTACCATCTGAATAAACGGTATGCATATGGTAATCACTTTTTACATCGATTTGCATTTTTATACTATTCTATTATTTGAATATTAATCTACGACTGTCCTTGAAAATGGATAGAGAAACATTCGCTATGCAAATATGTCACATAGCGAAAAAAATATTAAAGAGATCTAATTACGGCCAAAGTACGATCAAGTTCCTCTTCAGTATTATAAGGTGCCAGACCGACTCTTACGAAACCACCACTTTCCCTTAACCCGAGGACCTTGGTAAACTGGGTAGCGTAAAAATCACCATCCCACACACATATGGCTTTATTGGCAAGAAGGGTTGC
>Ga0233431_1003503_pt1 | contig 18709 bp, 19 predicted proteins | sample SI_118_April2016_FD_179867 | JGI IMG/M metagenome (GOLD analysis project Ga0233431, IMG submission 179867) | Seawater microbial communities from Saanich Inlet, British Columbia, Canada - SI_118_April2016_200_MG | ecosystem: Environmental > Aquatic > Marine > Inlet | place: Canada: British... | reverse complement strand
CATCAGTCATTTGGGATCCGGGAATTGCTTTTAACTTTACTGATGTTGCTATCTTCAAAATATATTGAACCCCATTTTCGCACATATAGTTGGCCAAATAAAATGAGTAAAAACCGGCGTCGAAAAGGAATAAGGCGTTATTTTTCGAACATCTGTTTAAGATTTCAAACATTAAGGTTCTTTCACCGGTTTTTTTGCCCTTATAGGGGGCGTACGCGATATCAATAATACGACGAGTAAACAGAGTCATTAATGCTACCGCTCTGATTTGGGGAAATGCGCCATAGCCTCTTCCTGACTTGTGTTTTCCAAATTCTTGCCGATTGCTTTCGGTGTCTGGCGCCGTCATTGATGTACCATCAAACATGACGGTTCTCAGTCCGTAGAAATCGAGGGGCGCAACATCTTTGAAAGTTGAAGAAAATCTGTGAAAAATACTACGAAAAACCTCGAGTCCCATTTTCGATCGAGCATGACTAATCGTGCCATCTTTAACGATTTTTTTTTGAAATCCAAAGACTTCCAACGGAAACCAGCAACCAACCAGTTCAAGGTTTTGCTGTAATTTGAGTTTCGACGCAAAGCTAATGAAAAGCATAGCCAGACCAAAATGCACGGTGTCAAAATCGTACCTTTTCTATATTTGTCTTTTTGATGTTCTTTGAGAACATCATCAATGATTGGCTGAATAATTTTCTCAAAAGGCGCAAACTCAAAATGACTTCCAACTTGGGAGAAAGCTTCTGCGGCGGTTTTGATCATGACTCTATCCTCATCTGAATTTTCCGATTAAATGGTCATTGGATGACCCCATCAGAGGATAGATGAGCATGAAAAAAATGTCCCGCACCATATTTTGAGATTTTTCTACGAAATCAGAAGCGTGACTTGGTCAAGCCTGTTTTTGTTGCTTTTTCATATAATTCCTTCGTATTTTGACGATTAACTGAAGATATCAACTATTCTACAACAGTGAATGCAATTCATTCACGGGTATTGGATTTAGGACCGGAACTTAAGAAAAATTTTCAAGTTGCTGAAGATTATAACCTGATGCACATGGTTTTCGATTTCAAGGGTATCGATGAGAGCCGCCCCTATGATTATCTGACCTGGATCTGCAATTGCCACAGAAACTGGTGCCTGCAGATACGGCCTCAGAATTTGTATTGGAACGAGAAGCCTGAGGGTGAAAACATCTTGGTCAAAAGTGTTGAAAGGGCTTTTTATGAGGTGGAATTGAAAAACAACTGCGGTGAATGCAGAGATTGTTATAACACAGAAGGCCCGGATCCTGACGAGATTACCTTTCTGTGTCCTGTTCACGCGTTTGATGACGCCGAAGAAACCGGGAAAATCGACGCGGACCGTTGTCTGAGATGTTTTCTGTGTGTCAGGCATTGCTACAGGAAATACCCAGACGAAAAGGTCGCTGCTTCCAACGACGAGCATTTCTGGACGGCGGAAACAAGGGGGCTGAAAATAACCCGGGTTTTCAATGAAGAAGACTTGCCCAGACAGGTGCCCGAAAACCGTTGGGATCGTGACCAGCAGAGGATCGCGGCGGTTTGCAGCACGGATGCGCACAAAGAAATGCACTGGCCGCATTTCAGATACAGTGTGGAAACTAAATAGATAAAGCGCCTCAATTCCATGCTTCCCGTGGAAAAATTATCGCTTTTGCCACAAAATAAGAAGCATGTTTTTCCGAGACCATGGCATATTTCTGTCAAGGTTGTTTGATTAGCTGCAATAACCCGGAAAGGGTGGGGTTAAATCTTTGATTCTAATCTTGACATCAAGGACAAATGTAATTACAGTGATTACAAGTCTAAATTAATGAAATCTAAGGAACAAAATCCATGGAAAACCAAATACGATCAAGGGATGCCAAGCTGGTCCCCATTGGAAATTCTAAAGGAGTTCGCATACCCAAGGCGCTCCTTCAAAAATATGGCCTAAAAAATCCCCTTTTAATAGAAGAAACAGACAAAGGACTGCTTCTTCGTAATAAAGAAGAGAGCAAACTTTCTTGGGAAAATACGTATAAAACCATGGCCAATGAAAAGGAAAATTGGGACGATTTTGACACAATACTTCTTGATGGCCTGGGGGATGAGGACTTTGAATATTAAGCGGTACGAAATATATTATGCTGATCTCAACCCCACCGTAGGGAGCGAAACAAAAAAAGTACGTCCCGTCGTCATAATCAGCCAAGATGAAATGAATAAGTATTTGGAAACTGTTGTTGTATGTCCATTAACTTCAAAATTGCATCCACTATGGAGAACTCGGCTCCAGATTAAATGCGCGAACAAAAAGGCCGAAATTGCTGTTGACCAAATTCGCACCATCAGCAAGCAAAGATTAAGAAAGAAACTTGATCAGTTATCGGGTATCAAAGCCGCCCAATTGCGAAAGCTCATAACTGATATGTACGGTGAATAATAATGGATGACCCTATTCAGATTAACGCCAATAACCCGAAGCCTTGTTTTTGAAAAGAGGACGTTAGGGTTTCTAGGATTCACGCCAGCCAGAGTGAAGCGCCCTCCAATTCCCTGAAAAGCGCACGACTGACAGATCCCACAAAAACTTTTTTCAATAACCCCATTCCCGTGCCGGTCCGGCCCACTGCCACGGCTGCAAAACGTTCCGCCCCGGCTTCTCTGATGATGGCTTTTCCCGGGTTGGCTTCCTGAATCACCTTGAAACGGATCTGTTCCGGTGAAATCCCATCAACAACGAGAATCTCTCTGCCCTCGTTGAGGACATCTTCCACAGGCCTATCCCCCACTTTCCCTTTTCTGGAAACAGCCAGCAGCGTCACATTTTGCTCCCGCGCCGATCCCAGGACAAACCCCACATGATCCAGCATGCGACGGGACGCATGGGATCCATCCACACAGGCCAGCACATCTTTTCGTTCCGGATCCGGTCTTCGGCAAAGCCAGATGGGAAAATCCCATTGCTGTTCAAGCAGGGTCCGGGTGACGCTTTCATCAAAGGCTTGTTCCAGCCAGGAAAGCCCTCGCCGCCCAAGCACCACCGCATCATATTTGCCTTCGGAACCCTCATGAATGATTTCACTCACCTTTGAAAGCCGGCGGGCCCTGAGCCTGATGAAAATCTGCTCCTCTTCAAACCCCAGATACAAGAGTTCCTCTTTTACCTCATTCAAGGCCTTTCGTCCTGTGGCTTCTGATTTCTTGCTTTGAAGTTCTGTTTCCCGATCCGCCTCAAACCGGCCTGGAGGCTTCGGCGTCAGATACAGCAGGGTGATTTCCATATTCTCCTTTTGAGTGAAAAATCCCCCCACAAACCGCACCCCGAAAAGATTGTCGTGCTTTTCACTGACCGTTATCAGCAGGTGCCTTTCCATTTTTTACCCCCCTTTATTCCCACTCAATGGTGCTCGGCGGTTTGGAAGAAATATCATAAACCACCCGGTTCACCCCTTTGACGCTGTTGATGATCCGGTTGGAAATTCTGCCCATGACTTCATAAGGGATCTTCGACCAGTCGGCGGTCATGGCATCCAGGCTGTCCACAACGCGTACGGCTATGACGTGTTCATAGGTTCGTTCATCGCCCATGACCCCGACCGTGCGGACCGGCAAAAGCACCGCAAAAGACTGCCACACCTTTTCGTAAAGCCCGGCCATTTTGATTTCATCCAGCACGATGACATCCGCCTCCCGCAGGATGGACAGCCGTTCGGGGGTAATCTCCCCCAGGATTCGGATGGCTAGACCGGGACCGGGAAACGGCTGACGCATGACCAGTTCCTTCGGGAGACCCAGTTCAATACCCACCTCACGCACCTCATCCTTGAAAAGTTCCCGCAGCGGTTCCACCAGCTTCAGGTTCATCACATCGGGCAGCCCCCCCACATTGTGGTGGCTCTTGATGGTGGCGGAAGGACCCTTGAAAGAGACGCTTTCAATCACGTCCGGGTACAGGGTGCCCTGGGCCAAATACTGGGCTGAACCCAGTTCGGCCGCCTTTTTTTCAAAAATATGGATAAACTCCCGACCAATGATCTTTCGCTTCTCTTCAGGATCCGTCACGCCTTCCAAACGAATCAGGAAATGTTTCGAAGCATCCACCAGATGCAGATCAATACCGTAATATTCCTGAAACACCTCCACCACTTTTCGGGCTTCCCCTTTTCTCAAAAGGCCGTTGTCCACCAGGATGCAGGAGAGATTATCCCCAATGGCTTCGTGAAGAAGCACGGCGGTTACCGAAGAATCCACACCGCCGGAAAGCCCGCAGATGACCCGTTCATTGCCAAGCTGTGCACGCATGGCCTCCACTGTTCTGCGAACAAAGGAGGCCATGGTCCAGGACGGTTCGCAACCGCAGATGTGAAAGAGAAAATTGGCCAGAATTTTGGGACCCTCGGGTGTATGGGCCACTTCCGGATGGAATTGCACGCCAAAAAACCGCCGGGACGTATCAACCATGGCAGCCACAGGGCTGTTCTTGCTGCTGGCAAGGACCTCAAACCCTTCCGGCATCCGATCAATACGATCCCCATGGCTCATCCATACCGTCCACTCGTCATCCTTCTCAAATCCATGAAACAGATCCCGGTCATCCCGGATGGTCATGGTGGCATTTCCATATTCGCGATCGCCCGACTGAGCCACCACGCCGCCCCGCAAATGGGTCAGAAACTGCATGCCGTAACAGATCCCCAATACGGGTATACGGAGATCAAAAATACCTTCATCCGAAAAGGGCGCATCCGTGTCGTAAATGCTGGCGGGCCCGCCCGATAGGATAATGCCTTTGGGAGAAAAGGCTTTGATCGCCTCCAGAGCCATGTTAAAGGGGTGAATTTCACAATAGACCTTGGCCTCTCGCACCCTCCTGGCGATGAGCTGCGTATATTGTGAACCAAAGTCCAGAATCAGAATTTTCTGCGTAAAAAAATCGACATTCATGGTGTGTACCTTCCGCTGACCTTTATCGGGCAGGGACAGGGGCCTGCCCCTACATGTTCCATTGTCCGTCCTCTGTCCTCTGACTTCTGTCCTCCGACCTCGGCTATTCCATCCGATAATTGGGCGCCTCTTTCGTGATAATCACATCGTGAACATGGCTTTCCTGAAGACCGGCGGGTGTAATCTGTATGAACTCCGGTTTGGTCTGCAGATCCGCCATATTACGGCATCCCAGATACCCCATTCCGGACCTTAATCCGCCCACCAGTTGATAAACCGTATCGGCCAAAGTACCCCGATAGGGGACACGGCCTACAATGCCCTCCGGCACCAGCTTTTTATCCTGGTCCGTCTTCTCCTGAAAGTACCGGTCCCGGCTCCCTTCCTTCATGGCCTCCAGGGATCCCATGCCCCTGTAGACCTTGTAGGTTCGACCCTGAAACAGGATGGTCTCACCCGGGCTTTCCTCGGTGCCCGCAAAAAGGCTCCCGATCATAACCGAGTCAGCACCGCCGGCCAGGGCTTTCGTAATATCACCGGAAAACTTGACCCCTCCGTCCGCAATAACGGGGATGCCGTGCTTGCGTGCTTCTTCCGCACAATCCATAATGGCGGTCATCTGCGGAACACCGATTCCCGCCACAACCCGGGTGGTACAAATGGAACCCGGCCCCACGCCCACCTTGACCCCATCCACCCCGGCGTCGATAAGGGCTTTTGTGGCGGCTGCCGTGGCCACATTGCCGGCAATGATTTCCAGTTCCGGAAAGGTCTTTCTGGTATGGGAAATCGACTCAATCACCATCTCGGAATGTCCATGGGCCGTATCCACCACCACCACATCCACGGAGGCTTCCATCAGGCTTTCAATTCTCTCCAGGGTATCCTCTCCCACCCCCACTGCGGCCCCGACACGCAAACGACCTAAGTCATCTTTACACGCATTCGGGTACTTCTTGATCTTTTCGATATCCTTAATGGTGATGAGGCCCACCAGCTTGCCGTTGTCATCCACCACCAGGAGTTTCTCAATGCGCCGCTTATGCAGAATCGCTTTTGAATCTTCCAGGGTAATACCCGCCTTTGCCGTGGCAAGATTTTCTTTGGTCATCACCGATCCCACGGTATGGTCCAGGTTGGTTTCAAATCTCAGGTCCCGGTTGGTAATAATGCCCACGAGGCTGTCACCCTTCACCACCGGCACACCGGAAATCTTGTATTGGTTCATGATTTCAAGAACCTCATGGATTTTCCGCTCGGGCTCAATGGTGATGGGATTGACGATCATGCCGCTTTCAGACTTCTTGACCTTTTTCACCTCCAGGGCCTGTCGTTCGATGCTCATGTTCTTGTGGATAAACCCCATCCCCCCGTGCCTGGCCATGGTAATGGCCGTTTCAGCCTCCGTTACCGTGTCCATGGCTGCGGAAACAACGGGGATATCGAGCCGAACATTCCGGGACAACCGGGTCTGCACACTGACTTCGGTGGGCAGCACGGCCGATCGATCCGGAATCAGGATGAGGTCGTCAAATGTATAACCAAATTGAATATTCTTTTTATCCATGTTGTTCTCCTTCAAGAAAATCCATCAAAGCCCCCTCCAGAAGATCACTCATACTAACCAGCAATTCACTGACTTTCAAATGCCGCAACAACCGTGCCACCACCGCTTCTGCGGGTGGATCTGATAACAGAAAAGCATTTGTCAGCATCATGGCGCCCAGTGAAACAGAGTCTACCACCCTACCCTCTTTCCCATGCCCAGGAAATAAAGAAAGGAGAAACTCCGTGGTTCCCCCACCCAGGTCAAAAACAAAGAAAGGGGGGTTCTTGATGCCAAGAGCGCCAAGGGCGCCTTTACTCGTCAATCGCGCTTCCTTTTCACCGGATATGGCCGAAACACGAAGATCGCTTTCCTCGAAAATTTCCTTTAAAAATCCATTTCTGTTTGCGGCTTTCCTGACAACGCCCGTGGCTACAGCAACAACCCGTTTTACCTGCCAATCCTCAATGGTGCGCGAGAAATCCTTGAGAACCGTTACCGCACGCGCTGACGCTTGTGCCGAAATCCGTTTCAAGACCGGATCAAAGTCCCCTGCCAGGTAAATATAGGACCGTTTACGCCTAACGGCTCAAACACTCCACAACCGTCTCCCACCCGTGCAATGAGCAGTCTTGCCGTATGACTGCCCAAATCTATGGAAGCGATGTTATGCATAGGATGACGGTCAATGGACCCTTCATAATGCAATGGAAAACAACTATTTGAAACATGACAGGAAAGAACCGGGTTGATAAGGTCGTAAACTTTGACCCACTGTGATTTCTTCTAACAAACGTAATGGTTACTGTCAAGCGGATAGCCTTTTGCTTTTCCACGAAAGATAGGCAAAACACCCTTGACAAAAGGAATCCCTTTTAAGTAAAAGGTGGCTAAATTTCATGGGTGGACTTTTTCAAATACCCCATGACGTTAGAAATCACACTGCAATGTTGGGAATTTAAGGAAAATCATCATGGATAACAAGGCTCTTCGAACCGTCGCCTACTGCCTGGCTGCGGCTTTTCTGTTAATTGGCGTGGTTTGTTACACGGCATTCGCAAAAAAAGCCCCGGAAAATCCTATCAGGATCATGCTCAAAAATACGGGCGGCAACGTGCTCTTCGATCATAAGGGACATTTTTCCGAAGATGGCTACGGCATTGAATGTATTGATTGCCACCACGACCTTGAAGAAGAAGGCGATACCCCGGCCGCGTGCAGTGAATGCCATGACGCGGAAGGGGAAGATGCACCGAAGCGGGTGGACGTGCTGCACTCTCAATGCAAAGATTGCCATGATGAAGGTGGCAGCGGACCGGTGAATTGTGCCGAGTGTCATGTGATGTAGCCTTCTTTTTTAAAGTATCTGTTACCCATGGACAGATCGGATGTTTTTTTTCATGGGCGGGAGGGAAATATGATAAAAAAACCGTTTTTCGGTTTTGGAAAACCCAAACTGGATTATGCCGGCATTTCGGGGCTTGAGCAGGGTGAAGTGAAAGAGATCCCCCTTCCGGAGCGCGCCGTTTTATTTGTGGAAGCGCCTCATCCCACCGTCAGTGATATTTCATTCCAGGTGGGCGATGAAATTAAAACCGGACAGAATCTGAAAGTTTCACCCTTTTCAAAGTCGACGTTCACTTCAACGGTCACGGGAGCCATTACGGATATTTCAAAAAAGACGGGTTACCTGGGTAAAACGTTTCTTTCGGTGAGCATTGATGTCTCCGAAACGGACCAGTGGGACGATGCCTTTTCTTTAGCGGTCCAAACATCGGAGCCGGAAAAAGCGGGTCCTTACCTCAACGGGCTGCCGGGAATCTCAGATATGGACGCGTTGATTCATCCCGAAACGCCGTTAAAAACCATCGTGGTCAATGGAATGGACAAAGACCTTCTGGTAACGACCCAGCAGATGGTCGTAAAATCCCAAGCGGACGATCTCAAAGAAGGCATAGGCTATCTGAAAAAAATAACCGGAAATCCGAAAGTTATCCTTGTCGTGCCGCCCGATCTCAGTGCGGAAGCGGCAAAATCAGGTGCCCAAGTCCAAACCATAACACCATCCTACCCCAACAGCCTGCCTGAAATGATCATGAAAGATGTTTTAAACCAGGTCGTGCCGGCCGGCACGGACTGTTCATCCCTGGGGGTGGGGTTCATTACCGCCGAAGGAGTGGCGGCCCTGAAATCCGCCGTTACGGAAGGAAAACCTCCCGTCACCAAGATGGTTACCGTTATCGGAAAAAACGAAAAAACCCAAGTGGTCAGGGTCCGCATGGGAACCCCCATCAAGGCAGTTCTCCAGTTCTTAAACACAGGGGCCCTTCAAATTCCCCTGGAGCAGGGCGACAGGCTTGCGATCGGCGGCCCCATGACGGGAAGAAGCATTTATACGGAAGACATGCCCGTTTTGCAGGATACGGATGCCATCATGGTACAGGGCAAAGACCAGCTCGCCCTCAACGCGAACGACCCGTGCGTGAATTGCGGGGAATGCATCAGAGCATGCCCTGTCCAAATTCCCGTCAATATGCTGGTGCGCCTCCTTGAGAACAGCCACTATGAGGAAGCTGCCCAAGAATACGACCTCTTTTCCTGTATTGAATGCGGGCTCTGCAGTTATGTATGCGAAGCGAAAATCCCTGTTTTTCACTATATCATGCTGGGGAAATATGAACTGTCGCTGATGGAACAAGCGGAGGAAAGCGTTAATGGATAATCGTAAGCTGTTCGTCAGCTCACATGCCCCTTACTGGCACAACGGGAGCAGCATTGCCATAAAAAGCTACAATATCATGCTGGCCGCCCTTCCTGCCGTACTTCTGGGCATCTATCAGTACGGGATGCCGGCCCTGGGCGTGGTCACTTTTTCCATATCCTGCGCCATGATCTGGGAACTCGTCATGAATGTTGTCATGAGACGGCCTGTCAGCATCGGCGACGGCAATGCCGCCGTCATTGGGCTTATGTTCGCCATGCTCCTGCCCGCCGCCACCCCCTGGTGGGTGGTCCTCATCGGCACATTCCTGGCCGTTGTGGTGGGAAAGCAAATTTTTGGCGGCATCGGGTGCAACCCGCTGAATCCGGCCCTGGTGGCCATCGCCATGATCTCCCTTTCCTGGAAAGGCATCCTGGACTTTAACGAGGCCCTGCTCAATTACGAACTGGGGTTTCCCATGACCTATCCCCTGGCCACCCTGAAATACCTCGGCGTGGAAGCGGTTTCGGAATATGGCGCAGGCGCATTGCTCATGGGCTGCCATACCGGGGGCATCGGATCCACATTCGGTCTCGGCCTGATCGCAGGCGGAATCTATCTGATTCTGCGGGGTTTCATCCGTTGGGAAATCGCCGTCTCCTTTCTGGCAGGCGTATTCATCACCGCTCTTTTGTTTAAGGTGGCGAACCCCGAAACCTATGCCGGCCCGCTCTTCCATCTTTTCACGGGCTACACCCTGATCGGCGCCTTTTTCCTGGCAACAGAAGACTCCTCATCACCGGTTAATTTCATTCCCATGCTCATTTACGGCGCACTGGCCGGACTTCTCACGGTGCTCATCCGTAATATCGGGGCCATGGTGGATGGCGTTGTGTTTGCCATTCTCATGCTAAATTGCGCAAACCCATTACTGGATAAAATCAGGCCCAAGGCCCTTGGAAAGGAGATGGAAAATGCGTGATCTTTTCAAGCTTTTCATTGCGGTTGTGATCTTCAGCGCTTTTTCGGGGGGTGTACTGGCCACCGTTCGAAACGCCACCCAGGACCGTATTGAGTATCAGCAGCTCGTCTTTGTTAAAGGCCCCGCCATCAATCTCATTATGGACGGCTGCACCAATGATCCGCTGCAGGATCGATTTAAAATGAAAGACCAGGACAAAGAAAGAGATTTCTTTGTGGGCGAATTCGACGGCAAGAAAAATGTGGTGGCCTTTGAAACCTACGGCAAGGGATTCGGGGGCGACATCGGCGTCATCACAGCCATAGATGTGGACACGGACAAAATCATCGGCGTCGCAGTGACCACCCACAGCGAAACACCCGGCGTCGGGTCAAAGGCAAAGACCGATCCTGGCTTTCGCGACCAGTTTACGGATCAGGTCGTTACCGACATCTTTAAAGTCAAGCCTGACGGAGGGCAAATCGACGCCATCAGCGGCGCCACCGTATCATCTCGCGGCGTCGCAGCGGCTGTTGCACAATCAGGAGAAATTTACAAGCGCTTGAAGGACGATCTCAAAAACAAATTGAAAGCGTCTCAAGGATAAGGGGGATAACATCAGTTATGGCAAAAACGGCTGTTCAGGAATTCACAAAAGGCCTCTGGGCTGAAATCCCACCCTTTCGACTGGTCTTGGGTCTCTGCCCCGTGCTGGCGGTGACCAAAACAGTGGAAAACGGTATCGGAATGGGGGTTGCAACCACCTTTGTCCTCGTATGTTCCAATGTCCTTATATCACTGCTTCGGAACGCCATTCCCAAAAAGGTGAGGATCGCGTGTTTCATCGCGGTCATCGCCACCTTCGTAACCGTAGTGGAACTGTTGATGCAGGCATTTGCCTATCCTCTGTTTCTGAAACTGGGGATTTTTATTCCTCTGATCGTGGTGAACTGCATCGTGCTGGGGCGCGCGGAGGCCTTTGCCGCCAAGAACAAGGTTGTTCCCTCCTTTGCCGACGGACTCGGCATCGGTGTTGGATTCACCCTGTCTCTGGGCGCCCTGGGCGCCATCCGGGAAATTCTGGGCGCAGGCATGTTTTATGGCAAGCCCGTATTCGGGCCGTCCTTTGAACCTTTCGCTTTCATGGTTCAGGCGCCGGGCGCCTTCGTATGCCTGGGGCTCATGTTGTGTATCATGAACATGCTGGGGAAAAAATAGAATCAAGGAGTAGATGATGACCGACTACCTCATTCTGATTGTCAGTTGTATTTTCGTCAACAATATCCTGTTGATGCAATATCTGGGGAACTGCCCTTTCTTAGGTGTATCCAAAAGAATGGAAACAGCCACGGGCATGGCCATGGCGGTTGTGTTTGTATTGGTCATGGCGGGCTCCATCACCTGGATGGTAGACAACTTCCTGTTAAAGCCGTTCGATCTGGAATATCTGAGAACCCTCACCTTCATCATGGTCATCGCCAGCCTGGTTCAATTTGTGGAGATGTTCCTCCGGAAATCCATTCCCACGCTGTACGCAGGCCTGGGGATATTCCTGCCCCTCATTACCACCAACTGTGCCGTCATGGGCGTATGCCTTATCAACATCATGGAGGAGTACAGCTTCATTCAGGCCCTGGTCGCCTCCTTCGCCTACGCCATCGGGTTCGGCCTGGCCCTGGTCCTCTTCGCGGGCCTTCGCGAGCGCATCGCCTTAGCACGGGTACCCAAGCCGCTGCTGGATACCTCCATCGGGCTGGTGACGGCAGGGATGCTCTCACTTGCCTTTTTTGCATTTAAAGGGATGGTATAGACCATCTTTTTTCCACAACTTGATTAAAAAATGGGATTCCCTGCGCTTAAGGAAATCCCATTTTTTGTGACGGTTTGAATTGCCGGTTCACGGTTGAACGCGTGTTACAATGCGCGTCATTTTGGGCCGATATTTCCTGTTGGCCAATGGCGTTTTGTCAAAGCGCCTCAGGAGAATAAACGTGACACCCATGGCCAGGAACCCAAATACAATGGAACAGCCCGTCGCACCTAAGCCCAGACTCGGCGCCAACAGCGTTCCACCCACATACGCACCGCCGATCAGCGCCACCACGGGGATAAAATACACATAGAGTGAGACGAGCAGAAAAGTCCCGGACGGAACGCTGACCTCAACCTGATCCCCTTCGGCCGCTTGCAGACGGTTGTTCACTTCGATTTCCATGGGTTTTCCGCCATGCACATCGCATGAATCACGGGATTCACATGATGAGCAGGCAGAGCTCTTCTGAATTCGCACGATGGCTGTTCGACCCGAAATTTTATCAATAATACCCTGTTCGGTAATCATTTGTGGCTATTCTCCTTATTTGCCGATATCATATCATGAAACCCCCAAAAATCAACCGAGAACAGAGCATTCCCCATGCCGGCATTATTTAAAATCCCCGCTTCAGAGATAGAAAGGCGCATACAAAACCTTCAGGCAAGTATGCAGCAAAGTGAAATAGAAGGTTTCCTCATTGTTCAGCGGGTGGACCTGTTCTATTTCGCCGGAACAGCGCAAAACGGGTTCCTCTACGTCCCCGCCCATGGCAATCCGCTCCTCCTGATCAAACGATATGCGCCCAGGGCCAGAGAAGAATCATCCATTACCCATATTATCGAAATTTCATCCCCTAAAGACGTACCGGGGTGGATTATCGATATTTACGGCCGTCTGCCCAACACATTGGCTTTCGAACTGGATGTGCTTCCCGTCACCCATTTTGATTTTTACAAACAACTCTTTCCCACAAAAACCCATATGGACGGGTCTTCACTCATTCACCAGGCCAGGAGCGTAAAATCCCCCTGGGAAATCGAGCAAGTGGAAAACACGGCGAAGCTTTCCGCCAAAACATTTGAATATATGGAAACGCATCTCAAGGACGGGTATACGGAGATGGAATTTGCCGGTATGTTTGAGGCCTTTGCCCGAAAAATCGGTCATGGCGGAAAGCTAAGGGTCAGGGATTATCAGTCCGAGGTTTACCCCTGGCACGTGTTGAGCGGGCCCAACAGCGGAAAAATGGGGCTTCTGGACTCCCCCTTCAGCGGAGAGGGAACCTCAGTTGCTTTTCCCACAGGCGCCGGCTTTCGAAAAATGATGTCAAATGAACCCATACTGATTGACCTCGGCTTTGTTTACAACGGATATCACATGGATGAAACCCGGATGTTCGCCATCAGCTCCATGCCGAAAAAAGCCATGGACGCATCCATGGCGGCCATTGAAATTCATGATGCCATCCTGGAAGCAGCAAAACCCGGCATTCCCATCAACAGGCTTTATGAGGTTTCCATTGACAGAGCCAAAGCCCTGGGCCACGGGGAAACCTATCTGGGACCTCCCGGTTACAAGGTCTCTTTTGTGGGGCATGGCATCGGCCTTGATCTGGTTGAACAGCCCATCATCAGCGTCAAAAATAAAACCCTTCTTCAACCGGGTATGACATTGGCCATTGAACCCAAAATCAATTTTATAAACGAGTTCGGCGTGGGGATTGAAAGTGTTTTTACGGTCACCGAAACAGGGTGCCGAATCATCAGCCGGGTGCCCAAAAAAATCTTCATTACATAAGGGCTTACCCATGGGTGAAAAAAGTCATGACGTCTCCCCTAAAAAGATAAAGCTTCTGCAAAAGCAGCTTCAACAACACCACATGCTGTTGGAACTCGGTCGCGTAATCGTTTCAGAAATGGACATGGATGTTCTGTTTAACGTTATTATGGACCGGACCCGCCGGTTCATGGGTACAGAGAAATGCTCGGTCTTCATATTTGACAAGAAAAAAAATGAGCTGTGGTCCAGGGTTTCCACGGATCTTGCGGCCAACGAGATACGCTTTCCGGCCCATACCGGGATTGCCGGATGGGTCTTTCAACACCAAAAGCCCCTGATTATCAACGACGCTTACGGGGACCCCCGGTTCTATTCCGGTGTGGATCGAAAAACCCATTTTAAAACCCGAAACATTCTGTGCCTTCCCCTGATCAATCGAAAGGGAACCTGTATCGGGACCCTTCAGGTCATCAACAAAACCGCTGGAGATTTTACGCCCAATGATGAGGAATTGCTTCTGTCGGTCAGCCACTACATCACCATCGCCCTTGAAAACGCCAGGCTTTATGACGATCTTAAAGTTCTGGACAAGGCCAAGGAACGGGTCATCAACCATCTGTCCCACGAACTGAAAACGCCCCTTGCCGTGCTTTCAGCCGCATTTATACGACTGCACCAACAGCTGGACCCGGATGAGAACCCCAATGCCGACAAAACCTTTCAGAGGGGCCAGCGCCAGATCCAGCGACTGGCGGATCTGGAAATCAAAATCGGCGACATTCTGAACCAGCGTCCTGTTGCGGAACAACGTCGAATTTTGAACATAATTGAAAACGCAGCTGATTTGGTGGACGCATTCAGGGACCAGAGTAAACCTCAAAAAGAGGAAATCCTTGATTACATTGCCCGCCGTCTCGACGCCCTTTTTGCAATTTCCGACATCAGTCCCGAACCCATCCAAATGGCGTCCTTTTTAGATGATATCCTCCAGGAGGCCCGGGACCTCATGGGAACGAGGGATCTTGACATTACGTTACGAACGGATGAACCGGTTCAGCTGACGATGGACCGCAGCGTACTTGAAAAGATCGTATCCGGGATTTTGAAAAATGCCATTGAAAACACCCCGGACGAGGGCATTATCGAACTGCATATGGAAACCCTGAAAGAGGGTATTCAGGTCACGGTACAGGATTACGGGGTGGGCATTACGGAAACCAACCGGGAATTGATTTTCGGCGGATTCTTTCACACCCAGGACACGGACATGTATTCTTCGAAAAGACCTTATCAATTCAATGCGGGGGGCGCCGGCGCGGATCTATTGAGAATCAAAGCCTTCTCTGAACGATTGGATTTTTCAGTCCGTTTTGAAACCACAAGGTGCCCTTATATTCCCACCGACACCGACATGTGCCCCGGGCGAATATCAAACTGTGACTTTATTCAGAATCGGGAAGGCTGCCTCACAACGGGCGGCAGCACGTTTTATGTGCTTTTTCCGTCATAAGCTCCTCAAAGACTTGATCCCGGTTTTTCTGAATCCTCCCGTCGTGATAGAGAAGTATCAGGCTTAATGGGCCGTCTTTAAGGGCCTTTCGGGCCACATGGTCAGGGCTGATGGTGTATCGCCCCATGATTCTGTCCGTGGGCCAATCCGGGTCCGGATAGACCAGATAGACCAATTCCGAGCAAACAATTTTGTCGGTTGTCTCCACGTCAAAGTTGAAATCATATTCTTTGCCGATTTGTCGAAAGGCGCGGACGATGGATTGGGCTAGATCCTCATTGCTGATGGATTTCATGCGCAGTACGGCCAGATCATCAATATTGAGGAAATCCTCCAGGGTGTTCATCTGAACCCCGTCCCGTAATGCCTCCACCACGGACGCTCCGCGTCTGATGTCATTGTGGTGCTTTTGGACCACCGGGTGCTCCCAAAGCCCCAACCGTTTCAATTCCTCTTCGTTGCCCACCCAGATGGCCGCATGGCCCCAATGGCCCGGAATCAAACGGTCCGTAAGCCGAAAAGGGGTTTTCTCCAGAAGAATGTCCCCGGGCTTCAAAGTCCTCCCCACATCTTGAAGGACCCGGGAATCGTCATAAAGCTTGCCTTTTCTTTCCTCCACGAGCCCCATCACATTTCCGAAAAATCCGCTGACGCCCCCAACCACCGAACGATTGATGGCATGAAGATTGTCCCGGACCCGGTTTACTTGGGTCTCGGCTTGAATCTCCTCTACCCGCTCCGACGACCCTTCTCTAAGCAGGGCAAAGGAAGGGCTCTGTTCAATGAGAAAACTGAGATAGATGAGTTGATTGTCTCCCTCATGGCTGGCTGGAAAATCTTGTATCCGGCTGGAATAGAAATCGATGCCCTCCTGCACGTATAGGGCGTTTGATCGGGACAGGAAGGCCTGTGTGATTGCCTCCATCTGATCTTCTTCGATGCCGTATCCCAGATCGCTCGCGTTTAAAAAGCGCCTGATGCGTTCGTCTTCGTTTAAGACGGCCAGTGTGCCCAGGTAGGTATCATAGAGCATCAATGATGCCGAAAGGGAGAGCATGACACCCTTGAGTCGGGTGGTCTCGTTTGCAGGATCCAGGCCCATTTCCGCCACCATTTCTGGGTCGGCCCGCAGCCAACAGGAATGGCGAGCGATGAAACCCGCGAAACCGTCGGTCAGGGAAAGCCCCTTTCGCATCTTTTTTTTCATGGCGTTTTGAAGCCCGGGCGGCATGGGGGCCTCTTCCTTCATGTTCTCCTTAAGCTTCTGAACAATTCGCATGGTTTGGGCACGTGACGCCAGAAGCTCCTCCACCATGGTCTGAAGAAGTTCGGTCTCCCGGTCCAGTACGGACGCGAGTTTGTTCTCGTTGCCCTTGGCATTTCGGAGTGTGTCCCAGCAACTTTGTTCATTGGACACAATCAGGTCCTGATTTCGGCCCTGGAGGGATTGTGACGCACAGCCGGAGGAGGCTATGAGCACCGCCAATAATAACAGCCGGTGCCGGATGACAAGGAGAGTTCTGAAGGAAATAATAAAAGAGAAAAATTCAGAGAACAAGGCGACCTCCAATAATGAATATGAACACCTATAGCATTTTCCCATGGAGGGGTCAAAACGGTGATTAAGGTTTGCCCGTAAATGGCATTTGTGGATGACCTGATGATTATTTAATTGACACGACGATCAATAAGATACATCATCGTATAAAATATATGTAAAAAAGGGAGCGTAAAATGAGAACCAAGAGAAAGGTCAGCCTGACCATTGATGAAGAGACATATAACGCTATCGAAAAAGTATCGAGGACCCGTCAGATAGCAAAAAGCCAGCTTGCTCAGGAAGCCTTTAGCCTCTGGCTCAAGAAAGAGACTGAAGCCCTTATGGCCAAGGGTTATGAAGAAATGGCTGAAGAAGATGAGAAATTCGCAGCGTTGACCCTTGAAGCTCAGAAGGAGGTTTCAAAATGAAGGATTTTCCCAGGCGAGGTGACGTATGGCTCGTTAACTGGAATCCCGCCAGGGGAAGTGAACAGGCGGGCAGGCGACCCGCACTCGTTATTCAAAATGATATTGGCAATGAAAAGGCAGCGACGACGATTGTAGCCGCCATTTCAAGCACCATCAGGGATTATCCCATGAATGTCCGGGTCAGGTCTCCCGAAGGGGGGCTTGAACGTCTTTCGATCATCAAAACAAGTCAGATACTGACCATTTCCAAGGAAAGACTGGAAAAACATATTGGCAGTCTGAGCCAAGAGAGAATGGATGAAGTCGATGGGGCCATTAAGCTGAGCTTGTCTTTGGTGTGATTAAGGAGGGGTTGCTGAAAAACATGAGTGTATTTTTCTTTACACTATTTATTAAAATAGTACATTAATAAAATCTACTTTTAATAACATGGAGGTCATAACCCATGGCTATGCTAAACGTTAAACAGGTTAATAAACAGGGTCAAATCTCTATCGGTAAAAAATATGCCGGTAAAAAAGTTAGGGTTGATATGTATCCCGACGGTACGGTTATCTTAAAACCGGTTGAGATAATCAGTGAATTCGAAATTAACCTTCTCAAAGACAAGACCTTTCAGGACCGGTTAAAAGCCTTCGACCGTTGGGAAGCAAAAAATTCACCATCAGAGACAGACTTCTCGGTCCTGGAGAAAAACCTTGAGAATTGACCTGAACTTTCCGGATTTCCAAAAAGATCTTTTCAAGCTGCAAAAAAATGAAGTCCACTCCTTGATCAGGACTCTCAAGACCCTTTCCAGGATGGATTTCGATCAGCTTAGATGCTCACCAGGGCTCAACCTGGAGCGAATCAGGAACATGAAGACCCGGAAAGGAAACCCCCTCTATTCTATTCGAATCACTCGTTCTTTCAGGGCCGTAGTCTCAATGGAGGGTGATTACCTGCGTTTTATTTCCCTTCATCCGGATCATGACTCCGCCTATAAAAAATAAGGTTTATAAAGGGGTCTTCTACCCTTGACCCTTTCTACAAACGGGACAGCCTATCAAGGTTTCACTTTGCCTTCTTGTTAAAATCGTGCTCACTCTACTTTACTCATGAGTGAAATCGTGTTATAGTGATTTTGCCATGGAAAAAATATATAGACGATACATCAACGATTCGGTTGACGAAGACCTGAAAAACAAAATGGTCTTTGTGGGTGGCCCCAGACAGGTCGGCAAGACGACCTTTGCTCTAACATTTCTTCCAGAACCCCATGAAAAAAATCCCGCCTATCTGAACTGGGATGATGTTTTGACCCGCTCATCGTTAATGAGGGGAGAATTGCCCCCGAATCAAGATATGTCGAAACGTCAACCGAAAATTGACCCCTTGCGACAACCGAATTTTGACCCCTCTATGATTTAAATGTTAGCTTTCCCATAGCGATAAGGGCGGGTTGTTTGTCGGGCTACTGATACCCGCTAAAAA
>Ga0233431_1003501_pt1 | contig 18712 bp, 23 predicted proteins | sample SI_118_April2016_FD_179867 | JGI IMG/M metagenome (GOLD analysis project Ga0233431, IMG submission 179867) | Seawater microbial communities from Saanich Inlet, British Columbia, Canada - SI_118_April2016_200_MG | ecosystem: Environmental > Aquatic > Marine > Inlet | place: Canada: British... | reverse complement strand
ATACTGCTGAAATAGATGATAATGAAGGAAAAGTTAAAAAAGAGGAAGAACCTAATGAACACGGTGATCTGAGCACTCCTGTACATTCGGAGCCAGAAGATCATGGGGACCTTCCAAAAGAAGACCCTAACGGTGATGTATAAATGGCAAAAAAAGACCTTTTCAATGATCTATTCGACCAATTAAAGAAAGGGGTTGAAAAAGAAAAGGGCGAAAAGACCAATAAAGATTCTAAGGAACCCATCAACAAGGACCCTACTTTAAACATTAGACTTGGAGCTTGCTATCTACTTTATTTCATAATTGTTCTCTACATTACCATTAGTGCAAAAGAAAGTATAGGTAATGTTGTTATTGGATTCAGCGCTTCACTATTAAGTTTGATTATATTTACAATATTGGTGCTAAGAATCAACAAAAGAATTCTTGAACATTTTATAATTACAATTGTTGCAACAACTGTAATATTCTTCTTAAGTTTAAGAGAGATTGCGACAGGTATGGATGTTCCGCAACTTGCTGTACTAAATTTAGCAATATCATTTTTCTTCATATTGATATTATTGATTCACGTTCCAAAATCTGATGATGAAAATCCTGAAGATGAAGATGGTGTGTTGGTTGAACCTGAAGTGAGAGAAAACGTAGATTATTCATCGGATTACTCTTATGCACCAACTCACAACGTCGAGCATCAACACGTTCAATACGTTCGTCATAAAAAAACAAAAAAGAAACCCAAGAAGGCAAGCAAACACCCGCATATTGAAGATCTTAGAACTTCGGAAAGTTCTCATTTAGACATTGAAGATTTGAGGTTGGATGCTCAGCCTGATGAGTTTGATATGGCTGTGCCGGAACAGTTCACAACATCTGAAGAAAGATATTTTGCAAAGATTGCTGGAACGAAATATCACGAACCTGGTTGTATGATTGGAGAAAAAATTGCAGAGCAAGATAGAATTTGGTTCTCATCAAAAGAAGAAGCAGAAGATCAAGGATTAAAACCTTGTAGAATTTGTGTACCGTAAAGATGTTTCTAGTAATGTGTCCAAACTGTGGGAACAAAATGAAAACTAACCCCATTTCTAAGATCGTATCTGATAAAAGAAAGAGATGTGTTTATTGCGGAAAATCATTCAAAATCAGAGATCATATTCTCAAAGACCTATAATTCTGACAAGATTCCGAAACGTCGTTCTATGACGCCAATTTTAGCTCCTGTTCTTGCCGTTTTCGGAACATTGAAGTGTCCGAATTATTAATGCAGGGGCGCTCTAATGCCCTTAATCAATAACAACATTTATAAATGGACTCATCTTTTTCAGATATAGTTTGAGGCTAATTCTATCCTCAATGATCGACTGTAATTAGAATTAAAACTAGTGATTATATCAAAATGGGAGAACCAACACAACCAGACGAGCCAAAAATTGATGAATCTAGCGATAGAGTCTCTAATGTGCTTGTTGAAGGCGTTATGCAAAAGTCCTTTTTAGACTATGCTATGGCTGTTATTGTGTCTCGAGCTCTTCCTGATGTGCGTGATGGATTAAAGCCAGTACACCGAAGAATTCTATATTCAATGCATGATGCTGGTTTTTTACACAATAAACCATTCAAAAAATCCGCAAGAATTGTGGGTGACGTGTTAGGTAGATATCACCCTCATGGTGATACTGCTGTTTATGACAGCATGGTGAGAATGGCTCAAGATTTTTCATTACGTTATCCTATGATTGATGGCCAAGGTAACTTTGGTAGTGTTGATGGTGACAATGCGGCCGCAATGAGATATACTGAAGCACGTTTATCAAAATTTGCCGAACAACTCATGATTGATATTAAGAAAAATACTGTTGACTTTCAACCAAACTTTGATGGTTCATTAAAGGAACCAATAGTTATTCCATCTAAAGCACCGAGTCTTTTACTTAATGGTTCATCTGGTATTGCTGTAGGTATGGCGACCAACATTCCGCCTCATAACTTGGTTGAAGTTTGTGATGGCGTTACTGAATTTATCGACAATCCCGAAATTACGATTGAAGAACTTAACAAATACATTAAAGGTCCTGACTTTCCAACCGGCGCAGAGATTCAAGGCACTGGTGGAATAAAAAATGCATATGCAACAGGACGAGGAAAAGTAAAAGTAAAAGCAGTAATGGATGTTGAAGAAATTAAAGGTAAACAAAGACTTATTGTTAATGAGATTCCTTACATGGTTAACAAAGCCATGCTTATAGAACAAGTTGCAAATTGCGTCAAAGAGAAAAGAATAACAGGCATTTCTGATCTACGAGATGAATCTGACAGAGATGGAATGCGTATTGTGATTGAATTAAAGAAAGACGCAAACCCGACTGTTATCATAAATCAACTTTACAGTTATACTAGAATGAGAGTTACCTTCGGTATGAACATGGTTGCTCTTGTTAATAATGTTCCTAGAACTCTTAATCTAAAAGAAATGGTCCACTACTTCGTAGAACACCGAAGAGAGGTTATCAAACGAAGAACTCAATTTGACTTAACTAAAGCCGAAGAGCGCGTACACATTCTTGAAGGATTAATTATTGCTTTAGATAACATTGATCAAATTATTCAGAAAATAAAAAAATCCAAAGATGCCGCTGCAGCAATGAGTATGTTGGTTGCAGACTATTCTTTAACTGAACCACAATCAAAAGCAATACTTGAGATGCGTTTACAGAAATTATCATCCCTTGAACAAGATTCAATTAGAGCCGAACATACTTCATTACTTGATGTTATCTCAAACTTAAAATCTATTCTTGATTCTGAAGAAAAAGTTAACAACATGATTAAAGCAGATTTGGCAGAGATAAAAGATTCTTACGGAGACAACAGAAGAACTGTGATCTCATTCGGAGATGAACAAGATGAGGAAGTAGACATTGGTTCTTTGATAGAAGAAGAAGATGTTGTAGTCACTATCTCACATCGAGGTTACATTAAAAGAGCTCCACTTCAACAATATAAACAACAACAACGTGGTGGCAAAGGGATCATCGCAGCCAAGAGCAAAGATGAGGATTTTATCGAATCGCTTTTCACATCATCTACTCACTCTTACATTTTATTCTTCACAAACAAAGGTCAAGTATATTGGAAAAAAGTATATGAGATTCCTGAAGGATCAAGACAAGCAGCAGGTAAAGCCATTATTAATCTTATCAGAATAGAACGAGATGAGAAAATAACTGCATTTGTCCCCGTTAAAGAATTTAGCAAAGATCAATTTCTTGTTCTCGCAACTAAAAGGGGAATTGTTAAGAAAACAGCATTATCTGAATACTCTAGACCAAGAAAAGGTGGCATTATTGCAATCAACTTAGAAGATGAAGATCAACTAATTGGTGCAAGAATTACTGATGGTGCAAGACACATTATGATTTCTACTAAGAAAGGTTTGGCAATTAGATTCGATGAGAAAAACGCTCGAGCAATAGGTAGAACTTCTAAAGGTGTTAAGGGCATTGAACTTAAAGGGGATGATGAAGCGGTAAGTATGCTAATCCCTGATGAAAATCAAAAAATTCTAACTATTACTGAAAATGGATATGGTAAAAGAACTGATGTTGAAGAGTATAGAATCATCGGCAGAGCTGGAAAAGGTGTGATAAACATACAATGCTCCGATAGAAATGGTGATGTTGTTGCAGTTAAAGCAGTGAACGATGCAGATGATGTTATGTTCATAAGCCAAAATGGGATCATGATCCGAACACCAGTACAAGGAATTTCAACAATTGGAAGAAACACTCAAGGAGTGCGATTAATGAAACTTGGATCTGATGACAAAGTAGTTGCTTCCGCAATTATTGTAACAGAAGATTAACTAATATCTCTAATTCTACCTACTAAAATAGAATGTCTATCGTTTAACTGATGCAACACATATCTTGCCATTTCATCAAACTCGTGAGTTTTATCTCTGCTTTCTCTTGCATGAAATTTTGATACAACTTCAATATTCTCGTCAATAATATCTCCTGCATCTCTTAACTTAGCTAATGATCCTAAAATTTCTGTATAATGTCTAACCTTTTCATGATCTCGATCATTTTGCATTTTGTATATTGTTTCATCCAAATCATCTACCAAAGGTTTGGTTATTTTTTGAAATCTACTTACATCACAATGTAAAATATACAACAGCTGAAGAACAGATCTGTTAATCAGTATATCTTCTGGAAGTCTATCTCCATAGTTATGCTTCTCAACCAAATGATTTACCCACCCTCTCTCCTTATCTGTTAAAAGAGTTGCAAACTCATAGTTCTTGAAAAGATTCTGCCATTTAAGTTTCCTAATGCTAATCATGGCACTATTATAACCCTTGATTTATTTAAAATTTGCCCTTCTGGCCCTTCTACCCCTAAACAGAGTATTTATAAATCCCTTGAAATCTTGCAATTCTATGTATGGATTCACAATTGTACCCCGAAAGCTAGAACCTCAAGCCAAGATTGAGGTAGATAGCATTCTAAATACTGCTGCAGAGCCTATTGGCGATGGTGTTGTTAAATTTCCTATTAAAGATCTAAAGGAACTTTGCAAACTTAGTTATTTATCACAATCCGCATACAGGGTTCTGTTTTATTTAGGGGAATTCAAATTCAAAAACTTAAAAGATCTAGAAGAGAAAGCAAAAGAGATTGATTATTCTGAGTTTGTTAAACCAAACAAAACATTTGCAGTCAGATGTAAACATGTAACTGAAGTTCCTTCTTCCCGAGAGATTGAACATCTTATTGGATCCCACATAGAAGGTAAAGTTAATCTTGACAAACCTGACATTCCAATCTTGGCATATATTTGTGAAGATCGTTGTTATATGGGTATAGATTTTAGTGGAGATCTTGGAAGAAGAGAATACCGAATATTTACTCACTCAAGTGCGATGGCTGGACCTGTAGCTTTTTGCTTAAACGTGCTTGCAGGTTTCAAAAAAGGAGCCACATTGCTTGACCCCTTTGTTGGTTGTGGTACTATACCTATTGAAGCTGCACTTCATGCATCAAAATTCTCAGTTAATCATTTTCAAAAAGATAAATTCAAATTTTCTAAGATTATTGATGGCGTAGATGAAGATTTTTTAGAAACTCTTGATAAAGAATCCAAACTTCCGGGAAAACAAACGATATTTGGATATGATCATCTTCTACGTCATGTTACTGCTGCTAAAAAGAATGCCAAGATTGCTGGTATCCTTAAAACAGTCTACATTTCAAAAGTTAGCACTGAATGGCTTGACGCAAAGTTCAAGAAAGGCCAAGTAGACATGATTGTAACGGATCCACCTCAAGTATCTAGGCAAGTAAATCCTAAGGACGCGGAAAAGATTTTGGATGAATTTTTCTATCAATGTGATTATGTCTTGAACAAAGACGGCTGTGTTGTTTTATCTTTGCATTCTACTGATAAAGTAGTAGAAAAAGCTGAGAAACACAACTTTAAATTAGAACTAAAACAAGAATATTACCAAGGAAAACAAAAGCACTTTGCTCTTAAGTTTAAAAAATCATAAAGCTTAAATACCTATTTTCTCTGAAATCATTAAAAGGGGTGATCATAGCTTGTCTTTAAAGTCCAGAGTACCTAATGCATTTGAAAAGATAATTCTTGTGGTTGGTATATTCATAATATTTGTTGGTTACTTGATGATTCATCAAGAGGTTATCAGCACTGGCTTTAACTGGGACGCTATCCAAACAATTCTCATGTGGTTATTTCTTATCGCTGTAATTATACTTCTTGCAGTTAATGAAAACATGAAAGAAGAGCTAATATTAATTTCACAATATCAACTTCAGGAACTTAAGTTGCTTGCAAGAGAAGAAAAGAAAGATCTTACTCTCAACGAGAAAGAGATCAAACTCCTCAAGAGTATTGCAAAAAAGAAAAAGCTATGATTTCTATTAAAAAAATGGTGTAGAGTTAGATAAGCCACCTTCTGTGCTACCCAAAACATTATCCTGTAATGTCGATGGTAGTTGTTGACATTCTACTTAGCGTCTCAAAGGACTTGCACAAGCAAGGGCTCACCGTTTCATCCATTCCGTAAAAAACGTCAGGAGGTTAACTCAGAACAGTCGCCTGTTCCTTCGCATCCATCATCCTAAATTACGGTGGTCTCGTTTCTGAGTGGTTGCCGTCCCTTTCAGGACCTTCCTTCCGAAAGTTGCTACGATAGTGGGTGGACTTTCCTCAGCACAAGCCGGGAGTCAACTCTAACCACTACACCTTCTACTACCTTAATTACGCAGTTTAAATAACTTTCCTTTTACAACCCCTCAGTGGCGATTTAAAGCAATATTTAAATATTAATTATTTCCCTGTCCGTACATGAAAACGCATGATTTGGGGGAACTGCTTGCCAGAAAACCAAGAGATGTTAGCATAAGCGATTTTCTTGGAGAACATGCAAGACAACATCCAATACGTTGTGGTGATATACATTTTGTTAAAGCTCTTTCATTAGAAGAGGAAACGCAAAGACTTCTTCATCCTGGACAACACCCCCCTGCAGCATATACTGTTTTTTCAGGACCTTTTGTTAACATGCCTCATTCCACTTTCAATCATGCTTGCTGTTCTGAAGATCATGAGACTGTTTATGCGAAAGCACCTGGTCTGGCGCGTCTTCAAAGAATAAAACAACTTAGCATTCTTGCTAATCCTATGTTGGCCCCCGCTGAACAATGTCATCACGATTTAATATTTCCTCACACTCGAGAAGGTCACAGTCTTTTGGCTGCAGCTTATGCTGAAACAATGATGGTTATAAGCGGAAAGTCTAGAAATGAAACAAAGAAAGTGGTTGTTGCAGCTTTACTTCATGATGTAGCAACAGTTGCTGGCGGAGATGCGATGAAAATGGTCGCACCTGAAGAACTAGATGAAGAAATGCTTGCTGAACGATTACTTAAACGCGACCCCATTCTTCCATTCTTACGAGAAGAAAAACTTGATCCTGATGAAATACTTGCAATCATTAGAAATGAAGGATTGCTTGGAAAAGTTCTAGATCTAGTTGACAGATTATCATATACTGCTCTAGACTCTTTTCATTTTAGCGAACTTTATCATCTAGAGGATGAAGCAACTGCGGACTGGCCACAACATATTAAGTACTATCAAGAAAAAGGACGTGCAGCAACACAGATAGTGGATACAACACCAAATCTTTTTGATTTCATATTTGACTTTAGAGTGACTGACGATGGTGTGTGTTGTAGAGATGCCGAAGCTCTTGGAAAATTCTTAGAACTAAGAGCAGTAATGCATCGTGATCTTTACCTGGATGCTTATGCCCATATAGCTGAAGTTTTTCTCGCGCCATATTGTGATGCCGTATATAGGAAGCAAGGGGTTGAAAGATTACTTGAAATGGACAACCGAGAACTTTACGACGAGGTTGCTAAACTAGTCGGTCATGATTCTGGAGCAAGCATAACACCTTGGATGGAACAGTTACTTCAACAATATGATGTTCACATAGACGAACTTGATACTGAAGAAAATGTTGCAGATTTCAAGGAAACATTAACGAGAATGGGTCGAGTTCCAATACATGAATTAGATTTCAGAAGAGGGTTCAACTCAAATACTAACCTTTTAGTTTGCACAAACGAGGGTACAACACCTTTCTATGTGGAACAACCTGCGATTGCACAACGCATTGAACAGATAGTTGATCAAGTAAAAACAATTAGAGTTTATCACGCACGACCTTACTTCAAATCATTTCTTTGAAACTTTCCAAATATTCCAGAACATCTGTCGATACTGTTCTGCTATTACTTTAGATTCTATAAGAAATCCTGTTGGCGCATCATTCCATGAAATTATCAGTATTTTGTTTCTAAATATTCCCATATTAGGCGGTAAAGGAAAATCTGCATACCTTGGTTCGATGTAATCAAACTCCCCGTACAATCCTCGTTTGTACGACGGAACTACCCCGTATACTTTTAATCCCATATCTTGTCTTCTCTTATCATACTGCAAGTAAACTTTACCTACTGCTTCATCATACTCTTTTTCTTCTCCCCCAAAAAATAGAAATTCATCTCCTTTCTCCCCGTCAGAAATAAATGCTTGCAACATGGACTTTATTCCGCTCAATCCTTTATACACTTCTGATTCTTCTTTATCTTCCGCTAGCTGTCTTTTTAATTCAAGTTCTGGAAGAATATTTTCAACTCTTCTCTCTCTATCTTTTAGAATTTCTAACAAGAACTTTGGATCCGTTGCGGTGTAATGTTTTATTTTTCCTTTTTTTACAAACTTAATTAGTCCTTTCTCTAACAAAGTATTCAAGCAAGTATGTACTGTAGAACTTTGCAATTTAGATTTCTCAATCACTCTGCCTACCTTTGAGGTTCCTACTTCTAGAAGTGTGAGATACACAGTAGTCTCTCCTTTAGATAATCCAATCTCTGTGAAGAGCTCTTTATCTATCATACTCTCCAATACTGGAGAGTTATTATTTAAATTTATCTGATGATTTTAGCGTATTGGGTATTTAGGCAGGAGGCGCTAAAATGAGGTATTTATTAATTATTATAGCTTTAGCTCTATTAATCGCGGGCTGTGGCACACAACAAATCACTGCACAAGTTACTAAAGAACCAGTCTACAAGATTGGTGTTCTTGGACCATTTGCGGGACCAACCGCAAGGTACGGTGAAGCAATGGATGCTGGTTATCAATTAGCTCTTGAAGATTTAAAAGATTCTGGAATCAACTTCAAATTAATTTATGAAGATTCTCACTGCGATAATAAATACGCAAAAACTGCTGCAGAAAAACTAATTGCATTAGACAAAGTTGACATTCTTTTAGGCCCATACTGCGATGGTACTAACTTAGTTGCATCTCAATCCGCAGAATATCATAATAAAGTAATGCTTTCCCCTGTAGGTGTTAGCAGACAACATGCTGGTTTAGGTAAAACGTTTTTCAGATTACAACCATCAAATGAAGTTGAGATGCGGACATTAGTTAACTACATCTTCGACAAAACACGACACAGAACCTTTGTAATAGTTTATCTCAATAACAACTTCGGTTTTGAATATCGTGATGTTTTCAATGAACTTGTCGACGAGAAAAACGGAAAGATCTTATTCGAAGAAGGCTATGAATTATTAGATTCTGACTTTAGAACAACAATAACAAAAATAAAAGCCTCTGATGTAGACGCAATATTTTTTGTAAGTTCTGATTTTCATGCAGCACAATTCATTAAACAAGTTAGAGAACAACAATTTAGTATTCCAATTTATAGCACAGTTAATTCTCAAAGTGTAAAAATAATTGACATCGCAGGAAACGCCGCGGAAAACTTAACCTTTGCATTCAACGATGACAGTAACTTAACAGAAAAACAAAAAGAGTTTTACTCTAGATTAAAGAAAAACAATTATCGACTAACTGGATTTGTTGAAGCTAATGCTTACGACGCTTTACACTTGGCTGTTGATGCTCTAGAAAAATGTGGTTCAAACATGCAATGTCAGAGCAATTTCTTCAACTCTGTACATGACTACTCTGGTGCCTCTGGCAACATAGATTTATCTTCAGGAGATATAAGAAAAAACATGGTTGTTAAGAGCTACAGGGCTGGAGAATTCATAAAATTGAAGAATTAGCTGGGAAAGGTGATAGTCCCTTAAAAGTGATAAAAAGAGGAAGATTTATAAGCTCCTTTCTGTTATTTTTAGTGCATGATTACTAGAAATCGTACGTTGGCTGCAGGAGTTTTAGTAACTTTAGCATTAGCTGCTACACTGGGTGTTTCAGAAAAAGATGTGGAAGCCGCAACAACTGATACTGCCCAATCAACATTTTCTTCATCACCTGGTTGTTCCGATGAGCCATTAGAAAAAAAAGTGGTGCTCAAACCACAACCTAAACCAGATGCTGGTGTCTCAAGATTTACAGATTTCCTGAATACTACTGCAGAATTAGGTCTAGAATATTTGCAAACAAATTATGGGTCTGCTCTTTTTCAAGAAATTTGGGATCCTGAATACAATTGTGTTGGCGATACACATGATTTAACTTATGTTCGTGATCAAATATTCGGGATTCACAAAATATATGGTGTGGATGTTGCGAGAAAGGTTTACGAATCATTTATGCAAGAAGTGAGAACTAATATTGCTGCGGGCTGTCACGTTTCTAATGTGGACAAACTAATGAGTTTAACTGGGTGTTTTACTCCTGAAGAACGTTGGGATATTCACATCGACGAAGAAATCAGAGCTAAGGGCAGAATTCCTGCAAACTTTGGTACTAAGATGAGCTTGATTCTTACAGATATTATAAAGTCGCTTAATCCTACAATGCAAAGTCATGCAATACGTGAAACGTGCAATCAATATCCTCATATTTTTACAGAACCCTATACGTTAATGGATTTTGAACTTGATGGACAGGACGAAGTTTTTCTATTAGATCACGCAGATAAATCATTTCTTTGTAGAAATGTATTAAGTGAACTCCCTCATGAATTGGCTGATGTCGTAGATTATGTAAATCAGGATCCAAAAAGCCCTAACTTTGCCGGGTTGGCTTTCAGAATAATAGATGTTGTAAAACTCGAAGGTGAGATTAGTCGCGCTATATTGGATAACTTAGATGTTAGTGCGGCAATTACGAAATATAGGGTGGCGGCAAGTGAATTTGCGAGAGATGCTGCAGAAAAAATATGTGTTGCATATTCAGATAATCCGAGTTTTAGCCCTAAAGAATATTCTGCACTTTTCTTTGCAAATGTTCGATCAGTTGCTAATGCATATAGGGGTATTGCGAGGAACGCTCCAAGTGATGTAGAATTATTTGCTAGGAATCTGGTGACATCACATTGCGGCTTTGATTGAAGTCCTATGCATATAGTAAGCTTTTTATATATCGTGGATCTCACACATATTCATGGCGAAAGACAACAAGATATCAATGCCTTCAAGCGGCGGTGGCTTAGTTAGATACTTCGACGAATCCGTATCTAAAATAAGACTAAAGCCTGGTTATGTTATAATTCTTGTAGCTATACTTGTTGTAATTGAACTTCTACTCCACTGGCAAGGTAACAGCATTCTTGGAATTTAAGTTATCTAAGAAATCTTTTTATACAACTACACTAATCAACAATCTACTATGATACCAGGAATGAATCCCCGAAAGATGCAACAGATGATGAAAAAGATGGGCGTAGCCCAGCAAGACATAGAGGCTACGAGAGTAATCATCGAAACTCCTGAGAAAAACTTAATCATAGATGATCCTCAAGTTGCAAAGGTAAACATGATGGGTCAAGAAACATTACAAGTTTCTGGACAAATTAGAGAAGAAGAAAAAGACACAACTCCTGAGTTGAGCGAAGACGATATCAAAACAGTTATGGATCAAACAGATGTTTCTGAAGAAATTGCTAGAAAAGCGTTAGAGCTTACAAAGGGCGATATTGCTGAAGCGATCATGGGATTAACCGATGATAGCTAAACATTTATAAATCTTGAAATCTAATAGTATATTAATGGATAAAATCCTAGAACAGCGTGAAAGAGCATTAAAAAGCCTTAGAGCCGCGGATTATTTACTCTCACAGAATTTCTCTGTTTTCAAAGATCCTAAGATACTAGTTAGCGCTTTAGAAGACATTTTCAACTGCGCAGCCAGTACAATGACTGCATATCTCTTATTCAAACGCAAAAACCACGAAGTTGAACCATTTCAAGACAACTTTGAATCAAAGCATAGAGTCTTTGAAGCAAACATCACTGACGACCTAAGACAACATCTTATTTTCCTAAATGGTTTAAAGAAGTTGATTGAGTTTCACAAAGAAAGTCCTGTTGAGTTTAGAAAAAAGGCAGAATTTGTGATGTGTTCAGATGGCTATAAAGACATAGAAAAACTAACGCCAGAGCTTCTGAAAGGCCAAATATCGAAGGCAAAACTATTTATAGAAGATGTATTCTTTCTCATAGATAATCCCGGGGTAAAACAGCATGGATGAAGACTTTATCAAAGACGCCAAGGAAGAGCTAAAGCGCGCTGATCACTTAATCTACGTGAGTCTAAAATACACGAGAACTGTTGACATCATAAAACATATTATCGAGAGATTCATTAATTTCATAGATATTCTTTTTGAAGCAATTCTTACAATGGAGCAAGAAGAAAATAAAATTCCAGATATTCCTGCCGCACCAGCTGCAAGAGCCAATCTAATAAAAAAACAATTTCATGATGATCCTTTTTTAGTTGGTATGGCCAACTTCTATCTTAAACTTAGATTGATTAACAGAGCTTCTTTTGAACGAGATCAAGAATTTAGGAGACACGTTAAAATGACTGCACATCTTGATTCCGAGGAGAAGATTGAGATTAATATTGATATTATAACAGATTATTTTAAAAAGATGAAAGAGTTCATGGAATATGTCGAACAGAAGTTCGAATAATCATAACTCAAAAAGGGGTGTCTAATGACTAAGTTTGTTGCCATCATATCTGGCAAAGGTGGCGTTGGAAAAACAACTTCTGCAATTAATCTTGCAACTGCTCTCTCTGGTTTTGGAAGGGACGTTCTTGTTTTGGACGCAAACTTAAAAACTCCCAATGTAAATCTTCATCTTGGCTCGCCCAACACACCAATAACTTTACACGATGCTCTTCAAGGAAAATATCATATTACTGACGCTGCTTATCTTCACCCGTCTGGATTAAAAGTTATACCTGCATCTTTGGCTTTAGAAAAAGTTGATTCTGTTGAACCTGCAAAACTTGCAGAAGTGCTTTTAGATTTAGAAGGCGCATGCGAGGCAGTATTTTTAGATACTAAAACAGGGATTGATGAAGATGTAGAACATGCTATTCGTGCAGCTGACGAAGCAATTGTTGTAACGAATCCCGATCTGCCTTCTGTAACTGATGCGTTGAAAGCAATACGGCTTGCAGACAAAGTCGGAGTAAACGTAGTTGGAGTTATAGTGAATAGATTCAAGAATGATTCATTTGATATGAGTTTAGATAACATAAGAGATCTGCTCGATAAACCAATCATAGGTGTAGTTCCTGAGGATGAAAATGTTAGAAAGTCTATCGCAGTAAGACATCCTGTTGTATACACCCACCCAGATTCAAAAGCCTCTGTTGCATTCAAAGAACTTGCTGCAAAACTCTCTGGTCAAAAATATGTTCACTCCATAAAAGAAAGTAAAGATACTCCTAGCAAACTTCACCAAGTTCTAAAAAAACTAGGATTAAACAAATAAAATGCCTGCAACACTACAACAAAAGTTAAAGGAAAAAGGTTGGTCGGATGACGAGGTAGATAATGCGTTAAACATAATCTATTCTCCTGAGAAACAAGAGAAACACGCAGTTTTTACTGAATTCTCATCGCCTTTAGTATATTGGTCTTTACTTATTGTAGCAATTATTGGAAACTTTATAGCATCTGTTGTATTGATTCCGATCATGTTGTTTCTAACAAGATTTCAACTTTACGCAGTAATATTTCTTCTAGCAATTTCTTTTGGTGCATTCTTCAATTTATTACTAAAGGACATTGAGCATGTAGATTACAAACATCACATAATGGGTGGCGTATTCATCCCCGCAATTGCTTTCATCAATGTATATGTAATTGTAAATTTGGCAAACACACTAAATGATAATGTTTTTAGTGCATTGTTCTCAGGGAATGGAATTATACATCAAAGTCCTATTCTCATTACAATAATATATGTCATAGGTTTTATCATACCTTACCTCGCTTACAAAACTACTGATCTTCTAAAGAATCATCGCGCTGAACTACTTACCGGAGTGCTTAGGGTACGACAACTCTTCCAGCACGCCAAATAATTACTTACAAGGCAAAGCTTATTAATCCCCTATTTATTCTCAAACACGTTTTTGACGGCTATGGTGTATCGGCTAGCATTGAGGTCTGTGGAACCTTAGGGCCGGGTTCAACTCCCGGTAGCCGTCCTTCGTTTTTCTACCCACCAAAACCTTTATAAATGACCTCAAAATCCAAGCATCTAACATTGGCCCGAGTTCATTCGTGAGCGTCGATAGGGTTGAAAAAGCACTTTTCAACTTCTATATGTCCAATATTTACTATCAGAGGTCACATTTATGTCCGAGGAAAAATTAAAACCAATTATTCGAGTTGTTAGCACAGATATCAAAGGAGATAAAAAACTAGCAGATGCTCTTAGAAAAATAAAAGGAATTGGTATGTGCTACGCAAACGCTGTTTGCAGTGCTGCAGCAATTGACAAGAACCGAAAAGCAGGATCTCTTACTGATGATGAAGTTAAGAGATTAGAAGCTGCAATAAAAAAGCCTCTTGATCACAATCTTCCTAGCTGGATGGTTAACAGAAGAAAAGACATGGAAACTGGCGAGGATATGCACATTCTAACAAGTGACCTTACATTCATTCAATCTAACGATATTAAATTATTACAAAGTGTAAAGTGTAACATTGGTTTAAGACACGCATGGAGATTACCTGTGCGAGGCCAAAGAACGCAATCAAATTTTAGAAAGAATAAAGGTAAAGTTTCAATTGCCAACAAAAGAAAGGTAATGAAACACTAATTGAAAAATGGGAGATCCACGAAAATTTAGGAAGCAGTACTCAGGACCAAGTCATCCTTGGAATAAAGAGAGACCTGAAGAAGAGTCTGGTCTTGTAAAAGAATTTGGTTTAAAAAATAAAACTGAAGTATATAGATCACGATCTCTACTATCTAGATTCAAAAATACTGCAAAAAAATTAATTGCATCTAATACTGAGCAGGCAGATGTTGAAAGAGAACAACTTATGTCTAGATTACAATCACTTGGAATCATTAACGCTGGAGCGCAAACTGATGATGTTCTATCTTTGGAGCTAAAAGACCTAATGGAAAGAAGATTACAAACAAGACTCCTAAGACAAAATCTTGCAAGAAGTGTAAAACAAGCAAGACAAATGATCACACATGGTCATGTTACTGTTAGTGGTAAAACAATCACATCACCTTCATACTTAGTTACTGTTAGTGAAGATGTTGCACTGGGTTTTGCAAACAATTCTAATTTTGTAGATCCCGAACATCCAGAAAGACTAACTGATGAGAAAAAAGAAGAAGTTAAAGACGACAAAAGAGCTAAAGCAACAGAGAAGCGAGAAGAAAAGAAAGCTGCAGAAAATGCTAAACCTGTTGTAGCGGAAAAAGTTGAAGAAAAACCTAAAACTGATACTACTAAAGAAGTCAAAGAAGAAACTAAGAAAGAACCAGAAGCAAAAGCTGAGGAGAAAAAATAAAAATGGCTGAAGAACAAAAAGAAGCTCCAAAAGAAGAAGTTAAGAAAACTACTACTGAGGCAGCTCCTATAACAGAAACTAAGCCTGCTCCAACAAATGTTGCTCCCAAAGAAGAAGTTAACAAATCTACTACTGAAGCGGCTCCTAAAACAGAAGCTAAGCCAGCTCCAACAACTACTGCCCCTAAAACAAGCGCACCTAGACCTTCAAGTCCAAGGCCTGCATACGCTGGTAGACCTTCTGGTCCAAGACCTGCATACGCTGGTAGACCTTCCGGAGGCCAAGGCGGTTATCGTGGCAAACCAAACAACAGATCATCTGGTTCAAGATATGGTAGAAACGAACACATGAATCAAAGACAAAACATTAAGTGGGGTGTAGCTCACATCTTTGCATCATATAATAATACTATAATTCACATTACTGATGTTACTGGAACTGAAAGTATCGCAAGAACTTCCGGAGGACAAGTCGTAAAAGCACACAGACTAGAAAGTTCTCCTACTGCAGCTATGGCAGCAGCCAAAAAAGCGGCAGAGATTGCAAAAGAAAAAGGCATCAATGGTATTCACGTTAAAATTAAAGCACCTGGAGGTCATAACGGACCAAATAATCCAGGACCTGGAGCTCAAGCAGCGGTTAGAGCATTGTCCCGAATGGGCATGAGAATCGGCATCATAGAAGATGTTACTCCTATACCTCACGATAGCTGTCGTAAGAAAGGCGGTAAAAGGGGAAGGAGAGTATAAAGAGGTAGAAAATGGAAGTCTCTGTGCTTGAAGAAAACAAAAAACAAAACGTTTTATCCTTATCTATTAAGGGTAGCACTCCTGCATTTGTAAATGCACTTAGGAGAACAATTGTTGACGAAGTTCCAACTATGGCTATTGACACGGTTGAGTTTCAACAAAACTCATCTATCCTTTATGACGAAATGGTCGCTCACAGACTTGGATTAGTTCCATTAAAGACCGACCTTAAAGCATATTCAATGCCTGACGAGCAATCAGAAGATGGCGAGTTCAGAGCACAATTTCACGTTAAACTTCACTTAAAGTCAAAAAATGTTGGGGATGTATTGTCTGGTGAAATGAAATCAGATGATCCTAAGATCGTTCCGGTCTTCGACAATCTTCCAATTGTTAGACTTGCGAAAGGTAAAGATAATCAAGAACTTGAGTTCACGGCTGTTGCTAAACTAGGAAAAGGAAAGCAACACATGAAGTGGGCACCAGGTCATGTGACTTTCAAATACCAACCTAAAGTTGACGTTTCAAAAGTTTCAGACAACGCAGAAGACGTGGCAAAATCTTGCCCAGCTAATGTATTTGTTCATAAATCAGGAAAAATCTCAGTTGATCCAAAAAAGGAAAACGATTGCACACTTTGTGGGGCATGTATTGATGTATCCGAAGGCGTAGCAAAACTAAACGAATCAAATACTGATTTCATATTCAATGTCGAGTCTTGGGGACAACTCAAACCGACAGAAATGGTGTCCCAGGCAATAGATATATTCGACAAAAAGCTCGATGATTTTGCCGAGACTCTCAAGGCATAAGAACCCATAAAGTGGGGGTGCCGGAGTGGTCAAACGGGCACGGTTGAGGGCCGTGTGGCTTAGTGCCTGCGCGAGTTCAAACCTCGTCCCCCACATTACATTCACAAAAATCAAAGCAACGGAAAGATGGTAAAAAGAACTGGAACAACAAATATCCATTTGAAAGGATTGATTGACATGCTTAAGAAGCAGTCTCTTGAACAAGACGTGGCTATTTGGAAAAGGATTGCAAAAGATCTTGAAAAGCCTACTAGGCAAAGAAGAATCGTTAACCTTTCAAAAATAAATCGTTACGTGAAAGAGAACGAGACTATTGTAGTTCCAGGAAAAGTTCTTGGTGCCGGTGCTTTAGAAAAAAAAGTTGTTGTTGCTGCTTGGGATTTCTCAGGTCAAGCTAAAGACATGATCAAGAGTGCAAACGGATCGTGCATGACTATTTTCGAATTAATGAAAAAGAATCCTAAAGGCGAAAAAATTAGGATAATGGGTTAAAAATGATTGTAGACGCATCTGATTTAATAGTGGGAAGATTTGCAACAGTAGTTGCGAAGAAGTCTTTACTCGGAGAGAAAATAGATATTGTCAACTGTGACAAAGCTGTTTTAACTGGAACTAAAGCTAATGTTCTTGCTAAATATCAGAGAAAAAGAAGCATGGGTACTCCTGCAAAAGGTCCATTTTTTCCAAAAATGCCTGACAGATTCGTAAGAAGAGTGATCAGAGGTATGTTACCATACAAACTAACTAAAGGTTCTGATGCATACAAAAGAATAATGTGTTACATCGGAGTTCCTGAAGAATTTGAAGGTAAAACTTTCGAAACTGTTAAAGAGGCAAACATTTCAAAACTTCCTAATCTTAAATATATTAAAGTTGGAGAAATCTGCAAATTACTAGGTGCTAAACATGAGTAAGAAAAAAGACATAATTACAACATCCGGTACAAGAAAGAGGGCAGTAGCTAGAGCCTCCTTAAAGAAAGGTACTGGCATGGTTCGAGTTAACGATAAAAGCCTAGACTTTGTAGAGCCTCACTTTTGTCAAATGAAGATCAAAGAACCGTTAATACTTGCAGGAGATGTTGCAAAAACTGTTAACATAACTGTTAAAGTGCATGGCGGTGGTTCTGTATCACAATCTGATGCTGCTAGAGTAGCAATCTCAAGAGCGCTTGCCGAATTTGAGCCAAAACTTAAAGGATGCTTCCAAGATTACGACAGAAATCTATTAGTTGCTGACGTAAGAAGAAAAGAGAAGTGTAAACCTAACGACTCGAAAGCAAGAGCAAAAAGACAGAAATCGTACAGATAGAGGGGTAAAAAATGATTATACCAGTAAGATGTTTCAGCTGCGGGAAACCAGTAGCGCACCTTTGGGCAGAATTCAATGAAAGAGTTAACAAAGGCGAAGATCGAGGTAAAGTCATGGATAGCCTTGGTATGAAAAGATACTGCTGCAGAGCTTTGTTCTTAGGTCACGTTGACTTAATCGATACAACTTCAAAGTTCAAGAAATTTTAATCTTATTATTTTATCATACTTAGGGGGTGTGCCTAATAATCCGAAAGGGACTATCTTACGACGATGTTCTTCTTGTACCTAAAAGAACTAGATTGAGATCTAGAACGCACGTTGATTTAAGAACCAAACTTACAAAAAACATACGCCTTAACGTACCACTTGTTTCTGCAAACATGGATACTGTAACTGAACACAAGCTAGCTATCACGTTAGCACTTCACGGAGGTATTGGTGTGATTCATCAATTTATGTCGAAATTAG
>Ga0233431_1003495_pt1 | contig 18729 bp, 15 predicted proteins | sample SI_118_April2016_FD_179867 | JGI IMG/M metagenome (GOLD analysis project Ga0233431, IMG submission 179867) | Seawater microbial communities from Saanich Inlet, British Columbia, Canada - SI_118_April2016_200_MG | ecosystem: Environmental > Aquatic > Marine > Inlet | place: Canada: British... | reverse complement strand
TCTCCTATTTTCCTGCTAAGACAGTGTTATCAGAGGCTGTTTTAGACCTTAAAGAGTTTTCAAAGCCTGTAAAGGTGTCTGAATTTTGTGATCTTATAGGTGCTGATATGAAAGCTAGACATGATTTACGTGATAATGTTCTTTATGGATATACTGTAGTAGATGCCCCGAAAGCTATACTTGATCTTCCTCCAATGGAGATGGTTAAATTGTATGGATTGACTAGCAACCGAGCTTTGATTTTTGTTGGGGCTAATACTGGTAAATCTTCTATGGTTGCTTTGAAAATCACGAACCTGAAGCCTGGATTGGTTATTTTGCATACCCCCGCAGAGGTGGCTGATCTTGCTAAAAGAATAGCTGAAACTGAATCTATTCCTCTAGCTGTGGCTCGTGGACGTGATGTTGATGAGCTTGTGACTAAATTGAAATCTGGTATTGGGGATGGAGAATAGGATTTAGAAGCCTAGTTCTTTTGGGTATTATGAATGAATATTGGATCATCTATAATTTGGTGTTGATATTTCTGGGATATATTTTATTAACACTCCCCCTAATGCCGTATGGAAAGTCGTTATAATAAAATATATATAATTATATATATTATATAACATTGTTATATGAAACGATGGTTATTTCTTTATTTCTTTTAATTTTTTTATAGTTTCTATACGAAATCATAGGGAGACTAATAGAAACTTATGTGAATATGAAGGTTTTGTGAAGATTCTGATCCTGTGGGGGATGTGAATGTTCATATTTGGTTAAATTGGTTAAAATTGGGGTTCCAGTGGAAATTGGGGGGTTGGAATGTGAAGGACGTATGTATGATTTTGTTTACTAAATTTTATATGAAGCCCCCTATTTCGTGTGAAGATTCTTTTATGTACCTTCACGGGGAATATATGTATATTCCAAACGAAGGATAGGTGTGTTTCCTAGAAAATTGGTTGGTGTATAATTATATGAAAAATTTAGAGAACATGTTTACTGAATTTATGAAAGCAGAACCGTTATTTTCTAATAGGGATGCGTTGACTATTTCTTTTGATCCTGAAAATATACCTCATCGTGATTCGCAGATTGAGGTAGTTGGACGCATGCTTGCTCCTGCTCTGAAAGGTGGAAAACCATCTAATCTTTTTGTTTATGGTAAAACAGGTACTGGAAAGACCATGGTTTGTAAGCATGTGGCTACTGAATTGGAGAAAATAGCAAATAGAGGAGAGAGTAATGTTCGGGTAATATATGTTAATTGTAAGATGCGGAAGGCTGCTGATACTGAATATCGATTACTAGCTTATCTAATTAAGGAATTTGGGAAGACAGTGCCTTTTACAGGTCTTCCGACTGATAAACTCTATCAGGATTTCTTTTCGTTGATAGATGAGAAAGAGCAGACAATAATTCTAATTTTGGATGAGATTGATACTCTGATTAAGAAAAATGGGGACGAGATGTTGTATATACTGACTAGGGCTAATCAAGATTTGAAAAAGGCTAAACTTGCTCTAATAGGAATTACAAATGATCTTGGGTTCATTAATCGATTGGATCCGCGTGTTAGGAGTTCTCTGGGAGAAGAGGAATTGATATTTCCTCCATATAATGCAATGCAGTTGCAAGATATTTTGAGACAGAGAGCGAAAATTGGGTTTGTTGATGATGGGATGGGTAGTGGTGTGATAGAGAAATGTGCTGCTTATGCTGCTCAGGAGCATGGGGATGCTAGACGGGCGCTGGATCTTCTGCGGGTGGCTGGTGAGTTAGCTGAGCGAGGTGGGTTTAAGCAGGTTGAGGTCTTGCATGTGGATAAGGCTGAAGATAAGATTGATCATGATCGTGTGTTGGAGATAGTTAAAACACAACCTCGTCAGAGTCAATTGATTCTCTTGTCTATATTGAATTGTTCTATTTCTCAGAATAATCTCCGGGCTGGAAAGGTTCCATTTGTCCAGACAGCTGATGTGTGGAAAACATATCAGAATTATTGTAAACAGTTTAGAATGAAATCATTAACTCAGAGACGGGTGAGCGATTTAATAGCTGAATATGATTTGTTTGGGATGATTACCACTAAGGTGATTTCTAAAGGTCGCTATGGACGGACAAGAACTATTGAATTTGCTTTGGATGATGATATGAGACGGAAAGTTGAGGCTACATTGAAAGAAGTATTTGGATGATCAAGCCTTAAATTGATAGGGGTGTAATCAAGAATATGCTTCAGAAAATAATTGATAGTGGAACGCTTATTGGTGAAGGGATGGAAAATAGGATTAATTCACTAACTGAGGGGCAGGTAGAGTTGTTTCTTTCTTTAAAGCAGAAGCCGATTGTTTTTGATGATAATGTTTGGGGAGCGATTGTTAAGCCTGAATTAAAAATTATTAAGAAAAAATATAAATCTGATAAACATAGTGTACAGGATTTAGTCAATTGTTATAATAAGCGGTTGAATGTTTTGAGAGAGGAGCTGCTTAATAGAAGTGAGTTGAAAAATTTAACTTCTGTTGGTTCTGTTAAAAATTCTAACAATGTTATTAGTGTTATTGGTATGTTTGATGGGAAGAATTTAGAAGATCAGACTGGAATGGTTGAGCTTACTTCTTTAGCTCGTCCTGATGAACTCATGAATATTAAAAATATTATAAAAAATGAAGTTGTTGGTGTGGTTGGGAAGATTACTAATGGAAAATTGATGGTTGAGAAAATAATTTATCCTGATGTACGAGCGAAAGAGTTAAAGAAAGCTGAATTACCTGCTAGGGTGTTAATTAGTAGGGATGGGAAAGGAAGTAAAAATGTTACACATGTTGTTGTTAACAATCAAGCTACTTTCCCGGAAAATATTCCAGTTGTTCAGATGGATGGGTTTGCTGAGTTTGATGTGCAAGGAGTTAGGTTTTTGGTTGTGAAAGAGGCGATTGGGAATTGTGTAAATATATTGTCATCAATTAATGAGAAGCTTGTGGGTAAGGAAATTCTTCAGAGGCGGAATTTATTTTATAAAAATAGATGGATTGAAACTGTTCCAGATATTTTTGTTAGTTTGTCGAAAGAATCATTTGTTGAAAATTATAGAGGAATTACTGTTGTTGGGTTGGGAAATCGTCCTATATTATTGGACTTGATGACCCGGGAAGTCATTTAAATTGTTTCAGTTTCTATAGCTTTCTATAGTTCGTTTTACTCGTAATATTATGTATACTACTTGGTGTAATTGATAAGGAAGAATATTATGATGATAGTTTAGGATGATGATTTTATGCAACTACAAGTTTTAGATTGTGACTATACACTTTTGAATGGTAGGCCATTAGTTAGACTGTTTTGTAAAAATATTCAGGGCGATACTGTTGTTGTTTTCTATAATAAATTTATGCCGTATTTTTATTTAGATACTGATGGGAAGGATTTTGATGTTGTAAAGAAAGATGTTAAAGATAGGTTTGGTTGTAATGTTGAGATTGTTGATAGAACAATTCCATTGGGGTATCAACCAAAGAAGAAAGTTTTGAAAATTATTGGGCGGGATCCTAGTAAGACACCTGAGGTTCGTGATTATCTTAAGAAGTTTGGTGTTCCGTATGAAGCTGATGTTCTTTTCAAGTACAGATTCATGATTGATTTTGGAATTCGTGGAATGGGATGGATAGAAGTCAAAGGTAAACCAGCTCGAACTTCTGTTGTTAAATGTCAAGCAATAGAAGCAGATGAAATCAAACCTATAGAGCTTAATGAAAACGCACCACTTCGTTATTTGTCTTTTGATATTGAGTGTACTACTCGAGGTGATAGGGTTCCGATTCCTGAAAAGGATCCAATAATTATGATTTCTATGAAGTTTAATCCTACTTACAAAGGAAAAGAAACAATGGTGTTAACATCTAAATTTATTTCTGGTGGGCATGATGTGGTTTGTTCTGAGAATGAAGAAGAGATGATGAAAAAGTTTTTGGAAGTTGTTACTGGGTATGATCCAGATGTATTGATAGGATACAATATTAATAATTTCGATTTTCCTTTTGTTGTTGGTAGAATGGAAGAATATAATATTCCTAAGGCTTTGGGGAGAACTTCTAAACCTGCTAGGATTAGAAAGTTCATGGGCAATACTAATTGTTCGGTGGTTGGTCGGGTAATAGTTGATCCTTATCAGATTTTAAAAAATGATCCATGGGTTAGACTTCGTAGATATAATTTAGCTACTGCTGCTAAGGAACTTTTGGGTGATGACAAGTTAGATGTTGGTAACCCGAAAGAAATGGAGGCGTTATGGAATGGGAAAACAGCGGATCATAAAAAATTAGTTGACTATTGTCGTAAGGACAGTGATTTGGCTTTGGGGTTGGTGTTAAAACAGGGAATGATTCAGAAATTTACTGAGTTGTCGAAAGTTAGTGGGGTTCTACTACAAGATTCTTTTGGTGGACAAACTTTGAGATTGGATACAAGAATAATGCATGAGTTTAAAAATTATGGTTATATAATGCCTTGTCGTCCTGACGAGAAGGAAATGTTTAGACGAAAAAAAGAAAGAGAAACTGCTGGATTGGAAGGTGCGATTGTTTTAGAACCAGATGTTGGATTACATTCAAATGGTTCTGTTTTAGTGCTAGATTTTACTTCGTTGTATCCATCTATTGTTTGTGCTTATAATATTTGTCCAACGACTTTGACTACAGATAAAAAAATAGATGGGAAGAAAACACCATATGGTTCTAAATTTGTTGATCCGAAAATCAGAGAAGGTATACTTCCTAAAATGTTAAAGGATTTTTTAGCTGCTAGGCGTGTTGTTAAAAAACAAATGATGTATGAGACAGATAAGAAAAAGAAAGCTGCATTAAATGATAGACAGTTGGCTTTGAAAACAATGGCTAATTCTACTTACGGATATACTGGATATACTCGTTCTAAATTATACAAAATTGATTTGGCTGCTTCAATTACTTCTGTTGGTAGAGAAAATATTTTACTTACTAAGAAATTGATAGATAAGGAATTTGGTTACAAGATAGTTTATGGCGATACGGACAGTGTTTTTGTTAAAATTGATGTTACTGACTTAGATGAAGCTCAGAAAACTGGAGAAAAAGTCGCTGGATTTGTTACGAATCACCTTGATGGTTTAGATTTGAAATTTGAGAAGATTTTCAAATCGTTTTTGATTTTAGCTAAGAAAAGATATGCTGGTTGGTCTTTTGAAAAAACTCCGTTTGGTTGGAATGAGAAAATTTATATGAAGGGAATTGAAACTGTGCGGAGGGATTGGTGTCCAATTGTTGGGGAGACTATGAGTGTGGTTTTGGATATGGTTTTGAAAGAAGGGGACATCCCTAAGGCTTCTAAGTATGTTAGAGAGGTTTTGAAAGACGTGATTGATGGAAAAGTTCCGCTAGAGAAATTAACTATTGTTAAGGGATTGACTAAACCCGTGGAAGCTTATGATGGTGTGCAGGCACATGTTGAGTTAGCTAAGAAAATCATAAAACGAGATCCTACTAGAGGGAAACTTGTTGGTGAGCGAATTGGTTTTGTAATTCTTAGAGGAAATCAAATGCTTTCTAAACGATCTGAAGATCCTGAATATGTTAAGAAACATAATTTACAAATAGATCCTCATTATTATATTGAAAATCAATTGATGCCTCCGTTGGAAAGAATTTTTGATGCTTGTGGTGTTACTAAAACAGAATTGAAAGAAGGAAGTAAACAGAAAAATTTGTTTGATATGTTAGGTGGTAGACCTAAGACACCTGCGCAAACTGTTTTAGATAGTTATGATTCTATTGCTTGTAAGAAGTGTGATTGGGAAGGGGAGAAGCCTACCTTGAGTGGTAAGTGTCCTAAGTGTGATAGTCAACTTTTCTTTAAGAAAGGTGCAACATTGGGTAAGTTTGTTAAAATATAGCTTCCTTCGGAAGTAAATATTGTGGGTAAGTTTGTTAAAGTTTGATTTTTCATATATGTAGTTTTCTTGATTTTTCATATACGCCTCTTGTTAGTTTTCGTATTTCTATTGGTAGTGGGGTTTTATGACAGTCTAAAATTGAGATCACTTTTCCTATAAAATTACGTTCTTCATTTAAATTTGAGAATCTTCCTAAACAAACACTTTTATCAAAATCGTCTTCTCCGTTTTTATATTCTAATTTTCTGTAAAAATTTATTATATTTTCTATATGCCCCTCATCTTTATTTATGGTGTATATTTCTGCTTGTAATAAAATTCTTTGTTTTGCAAACTCTTTCGAAGAATTCATTAAGAAATCTATTCCCCTATTTACATCTGTAGATTCTACGTGTTGTGTTGATTTAGATTTCTCTGTTGACATTTCGAATTCTTTTTGCATATTCGTTTGATCCAGTATACTTAAATATACTAATACTCGATCATTTAATTTTTCTTGTTCGGAGTTTTCTAGTAAATTATTATTTATTAGATTTCTATAAACAACTAATATTTCTCTAAAATCTGGCAGATTTACATATTCCATATCGTCTCTATATAATAATTTTTCCATATGCCATAAGTATGATTCTTTTAGTAGTCCTTTTGTTTTTTTCAATTCATATTGTAAATATTTGATTTTATCATTTTTCATAGTTGTAAGATGTGTACTAAGCTTTAAATTATGATATTATGGTTTAGGTAAATCTATGAAAGTTTGATAGAAGCAGTTGTTATTGCTTTCTAGACATATATCATCTAAATATTTTAGACATCTTATTCCGATTAGAGATCCATTTTTGTATGTTCGTGATATCTCTATTTTACTATCGGGACAGATGTCTGTGTTGGTTAAGATTGCCATTAGAAGTATCTGATGTTGAGTTTTAAATAAATTTTTTTATTGGGTCGAAACACCTTTTAAAAAAATCTATACCAAAACCAAAAAAGATTTATCAAAAAACTATATTCCCATGAAAAATAGAATTGTTATGAGGATCAATGATCCCATTAGATGTGTTCTACGGACGCCGAGTTTCTGAGGGAGCGATCCAATTAACATTGCGAAAAAGGCGATGATTAATCCTGAAATTCCTGAGAATGCTAGGATTAATAACCAAAGGAAATAGAATGTGAGTTTTGATAGTAGGGTGTAATTAATTGTTTGTATTTTTCTTATGAAAAGTTTTGCTAGTTTTAGTGTTATGAAAGCTGATAGTAGGGATGCGAATAAAATTATAACTGAAAATATTACAGCATCCCATATTGAAAGTTCTATTAATTCGGAGATAGCTACTGCGATACCTGAGCGCGGATTCCCTATTAGAAGTATAGCGAAAATAGAATAAATAATATCTGCTGTGTTTATTCCACCCAGTGAGATTAAGAAAGATTTTGTATTATCTTTTGTATTTTCTATAGCTCCTTGTTGATGTGGGGTAATATTACTCACTTCTTGTGCAAGGACAGCTGCTTGTGCAGAACCAATTCCTGGTAGTAGGCCTGCTAAAATTCCAGCTAAACTCCCTATTGAAATTGACGATAGTAAAGAACGTAGAGGTAGTTTTGATATTTCACTGGTTTGGCTTTCTGGTATTGTGGTTTTTGTTTTGTAGCTCTGTCTTAGTAATGGTAATGCGAATAATCCTGTTAGTAAAGGAAATAAAGCAATTGAATCCATATGGTTTAGAGAAATTATACCGAGAATACCTGCTAGTATGAAAACTATGAAAGCATGGAATGCTTTTCTATAGCTTGAAGTATTACTTTCGCGGAAAATCATGTAGCTTACAACGAAAATCAATAGCCAGTGAGTGTGTGGACGGAAAATTGTATATATTGTTGGTATGATGATTGCAAATATTGGAAGGGTAGCTAAAGATAATATACATGCGCCAACTCCGCCTATAACAGAAAGATAAATTGCTTCGTAGCCGCGACCTTGTAATAATAAACGATGGCCTGGTAAGACAGCCAGTGCGCCATCTTCTTCTGGTGCACCTAAGAGAATTGATGGAATGAATGTTACAAAAGAGTTTGTTACACCTGTTGTTAGTAAGAAAATTGCTACGTAGTATGGTGGATATATTGAAATCAATGGAATTGATAATGGGATAACCGCGTTCGGATGAATGCCCGGAATTAGTCCTGTTATTATTCCTATTATGATTCCTAAGAAGACAGTGATGATAATTTCTAACATGTTTGGATGGTGAAATGGAGGGATTTAAGGCTGGGTTGTTGTACGGGTATTGTTGATTGTGTATACGCCCGAATAAAAACTTAAATAGATGGGCTTTGTATAATGTTTTATGTTAGGTGGTATGGATCCGCGTCAAATGAAGAAGATGATGAAGCAGATGGGTATTTCTCAAGAAGAGATACCTGCGAAAGAAGTTATTATTAGGACTGATAATAAGGAAATGGTTATTTCTAATCCGCAGGTTGTTAAGGTTAAAATGGGTGGGCAGGATAGTTTTCAGATAGTTGGGGAAGTTTCTGAGAGGGAAGTTGGTGAAAAACAAGAAAGTGAACCAGTTAAGTTTTCTAAGGAAGATGTTGATATTATAGTTGCTCAAACTAACTGCACTGAAGAGCAAGCTGAGGCAGCTTTGAAGAGTGAAGGGGATATTGCTAAGGCAATTTTGAAACTGAAGAAATAAAGATTTAAGTCTGCGGTAGCTAGTAGTTCTTGGTTGATATGACACCTAAACCAGTTATTTATGTTCATGAATGTGGTCCTGGGACATTTAGAGAGATGAGGGATGTTCTTCCAATTGGATACGAACCACAGGGTAAGGCTAAATTCACTAAATCTGTTTTTTTGGAGAATGGTTCTGGTAATCAGATTTCTTTAGAAGGAAAGCCATTTAGGGATTATCATAATTATATGGATATGCGTGCTCCAAATAAAACTCTAATAAAATTAGAAAAAGGTCCAAGTGGTTATGTTCTAGCACATAGGAGAAAATAATTACACTTCGGCTGTTGGCCATGGTGTTCCATCTGGTTTGAAATATTCAATTCTTGTTGTTCCGTCAGGATCTGTTACAACTTGATATTGATACCATGTTTTATTTCTGTATTTTTCTAGATCAAGACCTGTGTGGTTTGGTTTTCTAGACAATCCGTCATGACAGTATGGAGATGTTGTACGCCTACCTAAGAATTGTGATAAACTGTTTTCATCTGGATCGATGTTAGGTGTTGTCATAATGGTAATAAGTTATGTAGATATTTATACTTTATTTTGATTTTTCTGCTGATATTATAGGTTCATTTCCAATTAACATTTCTGCAATGCGGCCGAATGCTGGACGTGTAATGAATATTCCAATCAAAACTCCGATTGTTGCTACAATTGCAAATCCTCGCATTACTCCGATTCCAATTACCATTAGTGGAACCATTGCGGCTATAGTGGTGGTGGCTGATCCCATAATTATAAAGAAAGCGCGTTTTATTTTTTGTTTTAATGTACGGGTTTGTTCAGTGTCCCTCATTAAGATTTCATCTATGATCATGATTTGAGAATCTACTCCTGTACCAACAGCTGCAATTATACCTGCTATAGCAGCTAAGTCAATTGTATACTTAATGGTGGCTGCTGCACCTAGAATAATTAAAACTTCTGACAAGCTTGTGAATAAAACAGGTAAAGCAATTTTTATTCTTTTATATCGAATGAAAATTACAACTGATACTGCAAGTGCTGCTAGCAAACCTGCTAGCGTTGAAGAAGAGATAAAATCTTTTCCTAATGAGGCTGAGATTTGATCTATTTTTATAATTTGTAATTCAGTTGGTAGTTCACCTGATTGAAGTATTGATTGTAAACGTAATTTTTCTGTCATTGCTTCTTCTTGAGTTTCTCTGAAACCAGTTATGATAGGTTCTTTGTATGCTTGGCCAGCTAGTCCAGCGGAAATTGTAAATTCATCAAGCATTTCTTCGTCTAAGAAAATAATTAACATACTGTCTAAGTATTCTGATCCTTCTGGACTGATTAGTTTTTTAGAGTCGCTAGTTAACTTAGCGAAATTGTTTGCACCATCTTCACTAATGAATAATTGGAAGTTGAATTCCCATCCTGTTGCTCGTTGAATTAATCTAGATGCGCATATTCCTGCTTGTTCTTGTATACAAACAGATTCAATATCATCTGAACTGTAAACATGACCTAATAAAAATACAGTTGAGTTTTCAATTTTCTGTAGTTTAAAATTTATACTATCTATTGTGATTGAATTGTCTGGTGTTAGTTGTGATGTGCCTATTAGTACACATTCGTCTCCACATAGTTCTATTTTTTCTCCCCAGAAAGTTGATGTTCCACCAATTAGTTCAATTGGTTTTATTATTTTTCCTTCGAATTTTCCTTGTTTTGATAATAGATCTTCTACTTCTTGTACACTACCTCCAGCCATTTCTATTTGGATATAGTTGTTTCCTGAAATGTCTTGAACTGTTTGGAATTTTGTTTCCTTTAGACCGTAAAGATTTATTCTTGTTTGGAGTGTGGCTAATGTTTGATCAATTAATTCACTGGAAACATTTTCTGTTGGTTCCAGTAACACTCTAGTTCCTCCAATAATATCCATACCGAAATTCAATGCACTACCTTCTGAACTGCTTGTTTTTATTCCTAGTCCTGGGGTTTCTATGTTTGTTAATGTTAGTTTTCCGTTTTTATTGTATCGTAATACTCCAGTAAATGTTTCAAATTCTTCTAGATCTGATGGGCTTTTAATAACTTTTTCATTTGCCCAGTCGATTTTGTCTCCGACTTGGATGTCTTCTTTGAGTGGGGAATTCATGGATATAGATGTGACCATTACTCCGTTTTCTGTTGGAGCTAAAATTACAAATGCTGAATATAGAATTGCAATTATCAATATCCATATTCGCCATTCCTTTAGGTATTTTTTAAAGTTCATTTTATCTATACTCCTTTGTGGAATTGGTTGGGATTATTATCCTCTATCTTACCTTTTCAGGATGTTTTTCAACATACATTCGCAAAAGGCTTATATTCATTATCCATGTGTTTAATGCGTCACACAATAGTCCGATTATTAATATAGATGTGATTTCTTTGATCACACCATTCCCGACAACTAACCACATGACAGTTAGTGCTGCTAATGTTGTGATGGTCATTGTTAAACCTGTGGTCATTGCTTTTCTGATTTTGTCTTTTAGATTTCCGCGAGATTTTAAGATCCTAGTTGTTAGTAACACATCTGTGTCTACGGAATATCCCAATAAAAGTAGCAAAGCTGCGAAAGTTGCCAATGATAGTTTGATTCCTAATAATTGTGAAATTGCCAATGCTTCTACAATATCTGCAAATCCTGCAAATACAACATAAACACTTGGCATGAAAACTTTGAAAATCATGAAAACAGTTATTGCCATTACAATGAATGCTGCTAGTAGGGCGATTTGGGATTGTGAAAAGAAAGATTTTCCTAGTGCTGGTCCAACTGTTTGTTGTGATGTTCCCTTTACTTTATAGTTTTGTTCCATTATTTGAATTATTTGTGCGGCATTGTCTGCTTGGGTTGTTTCTATTGTTATTGTTTGTCCTGTGAATGAGTCACTAGAACGGATATTTGCGTCAAATTCAGATAGATGTGATTCTATTTCTGTGATGGTGGTCTTTTCTTCCAATTCAATTGTTATTTGGGTACCTCCTCGTAGATCTATACTTAGATCTAGACCGCTGGTGGTTGTTTTGAAGCCTAAGAATCCGATCGATAATAGAAGCAGGATTAGTGGGATTATCATGTATTTTTTGTAGTTGTCTGGGACTGGTAATTTCATATCAGTATTTCTGGGGGTATATATTTAAGGTTTCTTTGGCTCTTTGGTGAATTGGGTGAATTTATGAATATTGATGTGGAGTAGATATTATGCATATACCACTATGTGTGGTTGGTGAGGTCAATATTATGAAGATTGCTATTGTTGGGGCAGGAATAAATGGGTCTTATTTGGGATATAAGTTAGCTGATAAGGGAGAAGTTACTGTATTTGAGCGGAAGGCTCAATTAGGGGGGAAACCATGTTCTGGATTGATTTCTAAACGAGTATGGGATCATATAGACAAACCTGAAGCTGGGCAGCATGATCAATTGGTTAAGCATATTATAACTGAAGCAAGGATTCACTTTCCTAAGAAGACCGTGACATTGAAATTTAAACAGAATATGCTTGTGTTTGATAGGCAAAAACTGGATGAGTATGTTGGTAAGTTGGCTGAGCAGAAAGGAGTGAAGTTTCGGTTTAACATTGATGTTAATTCTGTGGCAAATCACGGGGGCAAGCCAATTGTTAATGGACTGGTTTTTGATAAACTAATAGGATGTGATGGGGCAAATTCTATAGTAAAAGACAAGCTTGGTGTATCTGCTTCGAAATTTAGATTAGGTGTTTATTGTTATACTCGAGATGGTGGAAAAGATCAATGGGTTGATACATGGCCTCTGAAAGATGGGTTTTCGTGGAAGATTCCTAGAGGAGATTGTGTGGAGTGGGGTGTTGTTGCGCCAGTTGGTGATGCAAAGAAAGAATTTGAGAAATTGATTAAACGAGAACATTTACAATATGATAAAGTTTATTCACATATTATTCCTGAGGGGTTGTGTTTTCCTATAGCGAATAACAAAGTTGCTCGTAATATTACACTATGCGGCGACGCAGCTGGGTTGACTAAGCCTTGGAGTGGTGGTGGTGTTATTTGGGGAATGATTGCTGGTGATATGTTAGTTAGAAATTTGAGAGATTTTAGAAAGTACGAGCGAGCTGTTAAAAAACAGTTTAATAATAGAATAACGTTAAATCTTATAGGTAGAAATATAATTTCAAATCCGTTTGTGAATTATTTTATTCCAAAGCAGATTGGGTTTGATGGGGATATTGGGTTATTGTGATTGTATGAATTATAAACATAAAGTCGTTTCAAATATGGTTTATAATTTTTTGGGACTTGTTTCAGCATATGTTGCTGGTTATATTTTTTGGATAATACTTGGAAAATTTCTTCTCCCGGACGAGTATGGATTAGTTAGTTTTTTTATTGCTCTGTATACGTTTGTATTACCATTTGCAATGGTTGGATTAAAACAGACTATTGAAAAAATAATACCAACGTCTCAATTAAGAAATAAAAAATGTAATGTGAGAGATAATATATCATTTTCATTGAAAGTGACAACAATTGCATCTACGGTGTTGGGTGTTGTTGCTGTTGGCAGTATTATTATGTTCGGGTCTTATTTTGGAATATCTCAAAATGATATTACATTGTTTTATATTTTTGTTCCTATGTTAGTTTTTGGTTCTCTTGTTCAGGTTTTGCATGGGTGTCTTATAGGTCTTCAAAAATTCAAAGAATTCTTTATTTCTAATCTTGTTGGAAATAGTTTTAAAATAATAATTACAATATTGTTACTTTATTTACTTTATGGAACATGTGGTCCTATTATCGGATTTTTAGTTGGTTTTTTTGTTAGTTTTATTTTTATGTTGTATTATGTTTACAAAGACATACCCAGAAAGGTTAATATTATTGATAAGAAAGATATATTTTCATATGGTAAGTTTGCCATGACTTCTGGTATGTTTATGTTTGTTCTTCTACAAGGTCCATTAATATATTTACCATTGTTGGCAGATATGGAGACATTGGCATTCTTTAGGATTGCTGTACTTTTTGGTATGGTTGTACAATTACCTGCAATGATATTATTAACGGGGCTCATACCCACGGTTTCTAGTTTTTGGATAGAAAAAAAATATAATAGAGTAGCATCTCTCATAAATATGTCTATAAAATATGTTTTGATTTTAACAATACCTGCTACTATTGTGATAATGATGTTTTCTACTACTATATTATCTCTCGTGTATAGAGTAGAATATTTACCCGCGGTTTCTTATATCAATTCTTATTTATTGGGTTCGGTGTTATGGTCAATCTTTTTCTTGGCGTCTAATTTTTTGTTTTATATCGGTGATCCTAAAAAATTATTTAAATTGACTTTTATAGCTGCTGCTGTTAATATATTATTTACAATGACTATGATACCAATCTATGGTGGTGTTGCTGCGTCTGATGGCTTTTTGGTATCACAAATAATCGCTTCTAGTGTGGCAATATATTATATTCGTAAGAAAATAGGTATAAGTATTAAAATCCCATTACGTATTTTTGTGTCGTCTATAATATTTTTCATACTCATATTTTCAGTAAATATTTATATGTCAACATATTTTCAAAAAATAATTTTCATTTCAATTTCATATATTATATATTTTATAACACTACTAAAGTTCAAAGTATTCAATATGGATGACGTTAAATTTTTAGATTCTATTCCAAAATATCCCATATTGGATAAATTTAAAAATTGTGTGAAAAAAAGTATTTTATATGAGATCGGAGATAGTAAATAATGGTGTTTTTTTGATATCTATTATAATACCCGCAAGTAATGAAGAAAAACGAATAGCAAATGTTTTGAATTCTATTATAAAAAATATAGATGGTTCTGTTGAGATCATAGTTGTTTCTAATGGTAGTTTGGATAATACTTCTAGTGTTGTTAGAAAATATAATGATGTAACGTTGCTCGAATTTGATAATATGCTTGGTAAGGGTGGTGCTATAATGAGGGGTTTGGCTGTGTCAAATGGTGATATTGTTGGATTTATGGATGCGGATGATGCGTTTGATATTGATAGTATAACTGGGATGATAAATACTTTGAAATCTGATTCTGTTGATTGTGTGATTGCGTCTAAATGGAAAAATCAAAAGTTTTTTTCTGTTGATGAGCCATTTCTTAAAAAAACACTTAGTCGTGGATGGAATATACTGACTAGAATTCTTTTAGGACTTGATTTTTATGACACGCAGGGCGGTGCCAAATTTATGAAACGTACTGTCTATGAAAGTGTAGTCAATGAAATAAAATGTAGCGGGTTTGAGTTTGATGTTGATCTATTGTTTAGAATATCTAATAAAAACTTTAAAGTATCTGAACAATTTGTTCTTAGTAAATTTGTAGGTGGTAGTAGTTTTAATTTTGGATATGTTCCAGGGATGTTCATTAATATTTTAAAATTGTGGTGGTATAAATGAAAACAGTTATGTTGACATTTGATATTGAGGAATGTGATTTTTTTACTGGTGATGATAAATTTACTATTAGTAAACAAGGAACAGAAACAATATTGAATATATTGGATAAAAGAAAAATAAAAGGAACATTTTTTGTTACTAGTGCCTTTGCTTTAAAATATAAAAAATTAATAAGTGATATTTATAAAAGCGGTCATGAGATAGCTTCACATGGTCATACACACGAACATGACTATGGTGATATGACTGGTAATGCCGCATATAACTATATTATAAATTCTAAAAAAATTATAGAAAAAATAATAAATGCTAAAATATTTGGGTTTAGGGCACCAAGACTTCATCCACCAAATTATAATATTTTAAAATCTATTGGTTTTGAATATGATTCTTCATATCATCCAACATATGTTCCTGGGAGGTATAATAATTTTTTAGGTAATAGAAATATTCATGATATTGATGGAGTAAAAATAGTTCCAATATCAGTAACACCGTATGTTAGGTTACCATTATCTTGGTTCTGGTTTAGAAATATAGGACTCAACTATGCTAAATATTGTACAACTTCTATTTTCAAGAAAGGTGGTTTTTTGAATATTTATTTTCATCCTTGGGATTTTGTAGATATGTCTAAAGCTGATTGTGGTGGTATGATAAAAAGAAACACTGGTTCTATAATGATTGATATGTTTTCTAGGTATATTGATTGGCTTTCTGGAATCGGTGTTAAGTTTGATACGATAAAAAATTATATTGGTGACAATAATGGATTATAAGGATGCTATTTCAGGGAGTTCGGTTAGAAATTTTTATTTTTCTGGAAAAATGGATATGTTAAATAAATTTTTTAGAAGAATAGGTAAAAACAATATGAAAATATTATGTGTTGGTGTTGGTACAGGTGAGGAGATTTCCGTTTCTAAGAAATTTGGAAATGTGACGGTTATTGACAATAATGATGATATAATAGAGTCTATATCAGGTGTTAAAAAATATGTTTGTGATATTTCCAATATGAATGAAATATCTGATGGTGTTTTTGATGTTGTTGTTTGTTTAGATGTATTAGAGCATGTTGATGACGATATTAAATCTATTGGTGAAATTAATAGAGTTTTGAAATATGGTGGAAGTTTTATTTTTTCTGTTCCTGCAGTAAAAAAAATGTTTGGTTATCATGATGTTTTTCTTGGACATAAGAGACGATATAATTTTACTGATATTCGCAATAAATGTACATCATCTGGATTTTCTATAGATATCATATCGTTTTGGAATTTCTTTCTTTTTACGCCAGTTTTTTTAAATAGAAAAATTGGTAATTTGTTAAATTCAAAACCACGGCAGGATAATATGAATGTTCCACGGATAATAAATTTAATATTTAAGAAAATTTTATATTTTGAAAATCGTTTGATATTTACTGGTATTAGATTTCCATTTGGTGTTAGTATTGTTGGGTTGTGTAAGAAACCTTTTAAAGAATGATTATCAAATAATCTTATGTTTAATTTGAAAAATATAGATATTCGTTATGTTTTTTTAATATTTGTATTATTACTTGTGTATTTGTGGCCGATTGTTACTAATCCTACAGAAACCATTTTTCCTGGTGGGGATTTTCTAGAAGCTAGATCATTTTGGAATTACCATTTAAAAAGTAGTTTTTCTGAGTTTGGTGAATTACCTCTTTGGAACCAATACACACGACTAGGTCAGCCATTTTTGGCAAATATGCAAACATCTATTTTATACCCACCACATATATTGTATTTTATAATGGATGGTAGTTTGGTTCATAATATTATGCTATTCTTGCATATGTTTTTACTCGGTTTTTTTACTTATATTTTGTTGAGATATTATAAACTTGATAGAATATCTTCTATTTTTTCATCAATTGTTGCTACTTTTTCTGGTTTTGTTGTTACTAATGTTATATATGCTGGACATACTTGGGGTTTGGAAAGTATATTTGTCATGCCGTTGGCTATTCTTCTTATAGAGAAAATATTCAGTGAAAAGTCGTACAGTCATACTATATTTTTAGGAATTGTTATGTCACTTGGTTTTCTTGCTGGACATGTTGAATATTATTTTTTCATGGTTGTCGGACTTGTAATATTTTCTCTTATACGACTTATTCAAATACTCAAGACATCATCTGACGGATCTAAATCTATAATTAAGTATGCTTGTTTATTTTTTGTTGTGTTTATTGTTATGTTTGGTTTAATTCAGATGCAATTTTTACCTTCTTTTGAATTTTTACAAGAATCTGTTCGGTCTGAGGGATTCGATAGTAGTAATATGTTATTTTTTATGTCGCCTAAACATTTGGTTAACTTTGTTATGCCTGAATTTTTTGGTACACCTCTTGACGGAAGTTATTGGGGTGATAGAAATTTCTTTCATTTGGGTTGTTATGTTGGGATAATTACTTTATTTTTTACAAGTTTGATGATTTTTGATAAAAATAAGATTACTCGAGCTGCTATATTGGCGTCTTTGGTGTCATTAATAATTTATATGGGTCCGAACACACCACTGGTTAATATATTTATACATATACCTGGATTTTCTTTATTCAAAACATTTGCACCAATATGTTTTTCTCTCATTCTTTTCATTTCTATTGTTTCTGGGTTTGGTTTTTCAAAATTCATTAATAAAATTAAGAATAAAGATTATGTTTTTTATAATATTTTAAAGATCTTATCGGTTATTTTGTTGATCATCTTAATCATTTTTAGTGTGTTCAGAGGAACGATAATGGATTATGGTGAAACTATTTTAGAAAATAAATATAGTTCTGCGGTTGATCAAGGATTTGATATGGAAAACATTGATTATTATAACTCCAAGATCGGTATTGTTTTTGAAAATATGGTTTTTGGTATACTGACGTTGTTTATTATCATATTGTTATTCCTTGGTGCATACTTTGTTCATATCAAAGGTATGATAAATGTGAAAACATTTTCATATATGATATTGTTTATTCTTGTTATTGATTTGTTTTTGTTTGGTATGTCGTATGTTGATGTTAGATCAAGTGATGAAATGTTTTCAATGTATGATTCTGAAATGGAAAGTGTATTTGTCTCAAGTAATGAATTTGATGAGAAATTTAGGATAGTTGACTTTTTTTACTGGATAATTCCCCAACAAATATCTATTAGATATGATATTGAAAAACTTGATGGGTATGATGTGTTCAAAACTACAAAATCAGATAATTATCAACAATATATAATGAATTGTTATGATGTTGGTGATTATGATTGTGTTTCTTCTTTAGCGTCTTTGAGTAATACGAAATATCTAATATCTGAAAAGGTTATAGGATTTTCAGGATTTGATCTGATTTATGTTTCAAACAAAACAATTAGAAATATACCTAGATATTATAATACACCTAGAAATTTTGAAACCAATAAAACATACATATATGAAAATTTTAATGTGATGCCGAGGGCGTATGTTACTGAAAATGTTTTGGAGACAAATATTATAGGTGATTTAATTGATTATGATCCAGGTTATGTTTCTGCTGATATAGGGTTTTATTCTCCAAATAAGGTGATTGTTGATGCTACTGGTCCGGGAGTGTTGGTTTTAT
>Ga0233431_1003494_pt1 | contig 18733 bp, 13 predicted proteins | sample SI_118_April2016_FD_179867 | JGI IMG/M metagenome (GOLD analysis project Ga0233431, IMG submission 179867) | Seawater microbial communities from Saanich Inlet, British Columbia, Canada - SI_118_April2016_200_MG | ecosystem: Environmental > Aquatic > Marine > Inlet | place: Canada: British... | reverse complement strand
CCGTAGTACCCGAAGCAATGCATACCAGAGGTCTATTTTCGACCAATTCGTTACCATCACGCATCCCTGTCATTTCCTTCACGGAAAAGCGGTCCCGATAATTCAATACAGAAGCAAGGAAAAGCCTCCCGGCATGTTGGTACAGTTTCCGGACGGCTCAACTCATACCATACCGGTTGACTGGACCGATCAGGCCGAACCCGATCAGACCAGGCTAGCTGAAGTTGAAAAAGACCTGCGCCTGTCCCCGTTTGCTTTGATGGAAGCGGTAAAATGGATGAAGGAACAAGGATAGACGAGATGTATCCAAGCTTAGGTAAGTAATAGGGAAAAGATTATCTATTAATTGAAAATAAAGGGTTGACTATAGGTGTGGCAACTATCTAAGCTTAGATAAATTCACAAAGGGAGATCTCAATGTCGAAACCGATCGCGTTTTTTATCCAATTTCAGGATACCATTTTATCTGCTTACGAGAGTAGTGGCGCCAGACCCAAGAAGACCTGGGATGCATTGGAGAATTCATTGCCGAAGCTTGCCCGGACCATGACATTCAGTACCTTCAAACAGTATCTTGGCGTCTTCGTTGCTTTGCATGCAGGGCTGCAGTCGCTCTTCGACCGGCAATTGTCGGAGCTTAGGTGCGAAAACGAGCAACGCTTGAGGGAATGCGCTGAACTCAGAGAGTCTCTGGCAGTGAAAGATGAGGAGATCAGGTTAAGCCTGTCAGGGTCTTCGGGGTTGAGCCGGAAGATCCACGAGTTGGCAGAGGAATACGCCATAATGCAAGCGAAAATAGCGACCCTGGCAACGGAACTGCCCGTGCCCGAGTCACCGAGTCGAAACATTGCGGGCTGGACTGTCCGGTTGACCGCGAAGGGTTACTATCACCTTTGCAAGTCTTTCTCAGGCAGTGTCAAGACCATTTATCTCGGAAAGGTTTTAGACGAGCAAAAAGCCAGAGAGAAGATAGCCGCTTATATGTCCAAGCTTGGATAGATCAGTTGGAAGCGACTCCCTTTACCAATCGCAGCACTAATTGTTGAAACGGTATAACGGGAGTTTGCAAGGATGGAACATAACGTCACAACCGGATCGAAACCAGAGCCGTATTCGGTTTCCAAAGAAGGCAGAGCAGCGATTGATGAGATCTTATGCGACATGCTGCTGGTGGCCGTTTTAGATGATGCGTCAAAAATGGAGGATAGCTCGCATGAACAAAGTCAAACAATCCCATTTAGACCGAAAAGCCTGCGTCTACGTCCGCCAGTCCTCTCCGGCCCAGGTAAGGGATCATCGGGAAAGCGCCAAGCGGCAGTACCAGCTTAAAGAAAGGGCACAGCGTCTGGGATGGCTTGCGGATACGGTCTTCGTTGTTGACGAAGACCAGGGCCGCTCCGGTGCCAGCGCAGCTGGTCGTGAAGGGTTTCAGCAATTGGTTTCCGACGTGGCACTGGGACAGGTGGGGGCCGTTTTGGGGCTTGAAGTCAGCCGTCTGGCCCGGTCTTGTGTAGACTGGTATCGGTTGCTGGAGGTGGCGGCCTTGTCGGGAACTCTGATCGTCGACGAGGAAGGGGTGTATGACCCAAACAATTACAACGACCGCTTGCTGCTTGGGTTAAAGGGAACGCTCAGTGAAGCGGAATTGCATTTTATCAAGCAGCGCATGATCGGCGGACGTCGGGCGAAGGCCCGTCGTGGGGAGTTCCGCATCCGCCTGCCGGCCGGTTATATCTGGGATGAGGAATCGAAGATCCTGAAGGATCCCGACGAGCGTGTTCGGGATGCGGTGATTCTGCTGTTTCGCAGCTTCGAGCGTATCGGCTCCGCTTTGGGAGTCGTTCGGTATTTCGAGGAGAATCGCCAGCAGTTTCCCCGTCGCGATGGATGGGGCAGCTTAAGCGTACCGGTAGCCTGGGGGAACCTAAGCATTTCCCGGACGGTTGAAATCTTGAGAAATCCGGTTTATGCTGGTATATACCCGTATGATCGAAATAACGATAAACCGGAGGATCCCGAGGATGTTTGTGCGGGCGGCAGGATCTGGATTCAAAATTCCCATCCCGCCTATATCAGCGAGGCCGTCTATGAAAATAACATTTCGCGGTTAAATAGCAATCGCAGTATTTGGCTCGGTATGCGTACGAAAGGTAGTACCAAAAAAGGACCGGCTCTTTTGCAGGGCATCGCTCTGTGTGGCCGATGCGGTCATCGCATGAGAATCCAGTACGACCATGAAAAAAGGGTTTGCTATGTCTGTCAGACATCGGATACCCGAAGGCTCTGTCAGCATGTCAACGGACGATACGTGGATGCTCTGCTCGAACAGGTCGTGTTTGAGACCTTAAGTCGTGAAGAGTTCGAGCTCTCGTTGAATGCCCTGGAAAAAATCCGAATGCGTTCCGAAGAAATGGAAAACCAGTGGCTACAAAAGATAGAGGCTGCCGAATACGAAGCGGATAAGGCAGCCCGGCGCTACTACCAGGTCGAACCGGAGAATCGTTTGGTGGCCCGTACACTGGAGAGCGAGTGGAATCTGAAGCTGGAGGAAGTGGAGCGTCTTAAAGAACAGCACCGGCAGATTCGTGGGACACCACCGTTTGTTCTTAGTGGGGAGCAAAAAGAGGAGATCCTGGCGCTGTCGAAGGATTTGCCCCGGTTATGGAAGGCAAAGACGACGAAAAGCAGCCAGCGCAAACAGATTTTACGGATTCTGATGGAGGATGTGACCCTGACAAACAAGGACGATCCTTGGTGCGTTCAGGTGGCCATTCAGTGGAAGACGGGAGCGGTGAGCCTTCACCAGGCCGAACGTGTTATCCGCCGCCCGTTCGACACCAGTGCCGAAGTGATCGCCCGCATCAAAGAGCTTTACCAGGATAATACGGACAAACAGACCGCACAAATACTGAACAAAGAGGGTTTTAAACCCGGCTTCCGTCCTACGTTCAATGCGGTTTCGGTACAAAAAATCAGGCTCAGGAACGATCTTTTTAAATACCGCATGGGTAAATCGCTCAATCAACCTCGACAAGGAAGAATTTATGGATCCTGAAAAAGAACGGAACAACCCTCGGCACTGCATTCCTACCAGTACTACCCGTAGTACCTGACCAGTTGGGAAAAATTATCAGGAATATGTTGGGTAATAGCCGCTATGAAATCCAAGGCAGAATAGACCTCGAAGTTTTTACGGTCTTTCCCCTTTTTCATTTTACCTTGGTAGATCACTTTTTGGGTTTTCTCAACGTATCTAACCTTCTTGATGTTAAACACATTTCGCATGATATACTCGGAGATGGCCTCTCAACCCATTGTGTCTTCCCTCCTGATCCGGACACCATTATTTATACTGAATCCTGAGTACCGCCACCCCAAAAGTTTCGGATCAATTCTTCTATGATTTTCCCCTCTTTCCCCAGAAATTTGAAAACCTCCGCACGAAACAGATATTCAAGAGGCAAAAGATCAACATTACGCATAACATAGAAAGTGCCTGTGTCACGGAAAAGCCCGTCTCACCCTACTAGACTGTTTTGGCATATCGAACAGTGTAGTTGATAAAATCTTGTTCTATCCTGTGGCTCAATTTGTCCTAAATCGGACCAACTGTAGCGTATTAGAATGAAACAAAGTGAAATAATAGGAAGTTGTAAATAGTGCGGCAAATCTCAGGGACAAATTTGAAATATTTGATTTTAAAGGGATAAAATGCAGGCGTGACACCTGATATACCTGAAAAGGGGGGTAAAATGGGGTAAAATGGTGGAAATTCTAAATTTATTATTGGAATTGGGGGCCAGGTGGTCGGTGGAAGAACGATTTCGGAGAAAAATAAAATGTCACCAGTCCAATCTTTGTAAATACAGCTTAAAAGCAGCTTTTTTCTTTAATAATTCACTGTTTCTACACCAAAACCCAGTGTCGATCAGGCGAAAACCTGTTGATTGATTTCTTATTCCAAAATTCAATTATGATGAGTCAGATGTCTTTTAGGATCTAACACTGAGACCGCAAAACCCAAAACAAGGAGGAAGATACATAACGAACTTCCGCGCCAGGGAGTGTTCGCCCCGGTTGATATCTGCACGTAAAGGGTCATTGCCAGTGTGATGGACCAGAATATCAGCCCGAAGCCAGGGATGGCATAATACGACCATCGCTGGCTGTACCTGGTATAAGGAATGGATATCAACAATGTCAGTCCCAGACCGGTTGACAGAAACCCGGCGCCACATATTTTGAATACAGCCAGGTAAACCATTTGCAATCCCTTCGGAATATCCACCCAATTCAGGCCGGAAGCTTCCGCGTGATAGACGAAATACTCCCGTGCCATCAAGAACTTCGAAGCCATTGACAACGTGATCAGAGTGACCAGCGAGTAAAGTATGATCGAAACCGTTTTTGCTTTCTTCATTCTAATTCTCCTTTTATTCATTATTTTGTTTATGATCATCAGAGTCGAGCCAATAGCTTTTATTTCTTGACTATCTGTACGCTCTCAAGACCGGTTTGATCAATTGAACATAAATCTGTTGAGATCTGTTTCTCCTGGACGGCCTTCATCAGGCGATTTTCAGTTTCAGGGACTCATTTGGTTCACCGATCCATGTGATTTGCGGTGGGTTTCGATCTACGGTTCGTTGATATTTGAGTTCTGGGTACCCCAACGTTAAAACGCCATAAATTTTATAGTGTTTTGGAACCTTCAGGTGTTTAGCGAGCACCTTTGGAGCGGTCTGGGCATATCCGATAATGCATGACCCCAGCCCCATCGCCTGGGCTTGTGACATGAGGTATTGCTGGGCTGAAAGGCAATTATCCTTTCCCAGCGGATCTGGTCCGATACCGTAAATAAACACCAGGCAGGGCGCGTTGTGAAAAATAGAATCCTTCCCTTGAGAAGCCTTCGCTCCTGTTATCCTGAACCCCTGCAGGATTTTTTTTAGTGCTTCAACCGATTCCTTGTTTATTAGCCTGGAAAAAACAGGACCGGTTGCCACTTTTAGCCAGAACGCCACTTTCCGGTTATTTTTCAAAAGGACAGACTTAATCTCCTCGATTTTTTTTGAATCAGAGACAACAATAAAACCCCTTTCCTGGCAGTTTTTTGATGTTGGCGCCATATTCGCCACCTGAAGCAGTCGTTCCAGAACTTCCTTCTCGACAGTCTTACGCTGATAAAGTCGAATCGAACGCCGAGCCAGCAGGAAGTTCTCCATGCTGTCTGCTCTGATCCCATCCTGAAGGACAGGAAGACAGTTTGCATCGATTAGCCGTTCATGAGTGATCACTTGACTTGGGCATATGGCAATACAGTGGCCGCAGTCAATGCAGTTATCAGGTGATATTGCCGCTGGAAATCCTCCGTCTTTCTGAAAAAGAACTTCATTGGGGCAATCTTTGGCACAAAGCCCACACTGCTTACATTTCTCATTGTTAATGCTTATCAAAGTCATTTTTATCTCCCTTATTGTCAGTTATTGTCATGGTATTGGTTTCGACCCATATCGTATGATTCACACTCCCGAGTTCTCTGAGTGATGATGCCAGGCGCAGACCGAGACTGCTGGATGGAGCAGCAGGGGCATCGGAAACGCAGTCAAGAATAATGCAATAGTCACTTTCAATCTTCTGGTGAAAAAACATTCGCTTTACAATCTTTTCCCCTTCCCGGTCAGATTCATAAGGCTCACAACAAATCTCCTCCAATTGCACCGGTGGGAGAGAGTTGATCGATCTAAGATGTATAATCTCTATCCATTTCATTTTATCTCCAGTTTATTTCTTAAACAGATTGCCTATTTCATGCCAAATGTAAAATACTCAATATTACAGATAGATAGAATATTTTGGGACAGAGAGTTACGATATTTAGTGATTCATCTTGTGAAATAAAACAATTGGTGCTAGTTTTACGAAATATCACATATTGACAGTCAACCCCAGTAATATCGATCAATCAGAGGATTATCATGGCTTTTGACAAGAACGCATATTTCAGGCAGGCAACCATGCTTTTATGCAGCCACCTTGAAATCGAGGAGGCAATGAAAGAGTGTTTAGGTTATCTTGCGGAATTTATGCCTGTTGATACGATGTATCTTGAATTGTATGAGCCGGACTTTGGAGCGATTCGGACCATCGCTACTGCAACTGTTGAAAAATGTGAGAAAATTAATCGTTTGACGAGGCTACCCCAGCATGCCCGGGACTTCATGATGGAAATGTGGGGGCTAATTAGACAAGGGGAGAATTTCCCGACAGTCATTGTAAACGATCCCGAAACAGATGCGGTCAGCCTGGCCATGGTGGAGGATTTTGAGACACAGAATACCTCTTTACTGGTATTGGCGTTAGCGATTCAAGGTACCTTTCTGGCGAATGTGGTGATTGATTGCCATGGGAAAAACAGGTATACCGCCGAGCACTCGACTCTGTTAACCCTTCTGGCGGAACCACTTGCTATCGCAGTATCCAACCATTTGAAACACCAGGAAGTCTTGACATTAAAGAATAAGCTGCTGGACGATAACCGATATCTCCATGATGAGATGAAGCAGCGAATCGGTAATGATATCGTTGGTGAGAATTTTGGACTTAAACATGTTATGAATATGGTCCGGCAGGTGGCTCGTCAGGATAGTGTTGTGTTGTTGTTGGGTGAAACAGGCGTAGGAAAAGATATTATCGCTAATGCCATACAAAATCTGTCCCCTCGAAGGGAAATGCCTTTTGTCACGGTTAATTGCGGGGCGATACCGGAGTCACTCCTGGATAGCGAGCTGTTTGGCCACGAAAAAGGGGCATTTACCGGCGCTTTATCCCAAAAAAGAGGCCGCTTTGAAAGAGCCGATGGCGGTACCATCTTTCTGGACGAAATTGGAGAACTTCCGCCTAATGCTCAGGTCAGGCTTTTACGGGTCCTGCAAAATAGAGTGATTGAAAGAGTTGGTGGTACACAGACCATTCCGGTTGATATCAGAATCATTGCCGCCACCAATCGGGATCTGGAGGAAAAAACCCGCAGGAATGAATTCAGGGAGGATCTCTGGTTCAGGCTGAATGTATTTCCAATATCCATACCGCCTCTCAGAGAGAGAAAAAAGGATATACCCGCCCTCGTCCATCATTTTATCGATCGCAAAGCTCACATGATAGGCGGCAGTCAACATCCAGTTCTCGCATCCGGGGCGATCGACTCCCTGATAAATTATCACTGGCCGGGGAATGTTCGTGAGTTGGAGAATATCATTGAAAGGTCACTTATTTTAAGCCAGGGGAATCCACTTCGTTTCGAAGGCGCAATCAACCCGCCAGCCGGCTTTTCCATTGATGAATCCCCGGCGCATGAGAGACCATTTGTGGAACTGGATGACACGATCAAACAGCATATTAACAAGGCGCTCATTCTAACAAAAGGGAAAATACATGGAGTGGGAGGAGCAGCGGAATTATTGGGTATCAATGCTAACACGTTGAGAAGCAGAATGAAAAAGCTGGGAATCAAGCTGCCGGGAAAGGTGCACCCATCTGATCGTCCGGCCGAATTGTATGAAGACTAATTCCTGAGTATGAGGGGGATCAACTTTGTCATCTGAACTATTTCAGAATTTCCAATCCAAATAGCCATACGCTGCAGAGATAACAGGCATTGTCTATTTTCAATATCTGGTCATTCTTTCTTTAATTTTGGATGCTGTTATTTTAACTATTCTGATTTCTGCATTTTTATTGACATCGATAGACCAACTTCTTAGAATCCTTACGTAGCATCTTCCCCCAAAACAAACAAACTGTTTTAACAAATTGGCACCCAAAGGATCCCAATGGAAAAATGGGCGGAACAGTCAGCCGTTGCATTGGTAAATGCTATTCAGGAGAAGAAGATCAGTGCTTGTGAACTGATGGAATATTTCATCGAAAGAACTGAACGCTTAAATCCAGAGATAAATGCTATTGTCGCAAAGGGTTATGATCAGGCGAGAAAAAAAGCAATCGATGCCGATAAGGCATTGGCCCGTGGAGAAAGCATGGGGCCTCTTCACGGCCTTCCCATGACACTCAAGGATAACCTGCAAATCATCGGCATGCCTGCGACATACGGATCTGAGCTCCTGGCTGAATTCATGCCGACAGAAAATTCAGATGTGACCGAGTCTTTACTGGATGCAGGAGCAATTGTCTTTGGAAAGACAAATCTGCCGTTGTTTGCCATGGATGCCCAGACTTTTAACGATGTGTATGGACAGTCCAACAATCCATGGGACACATCCAGAACTCCGGGTGGTTCTTCCGGTGGTGCTGCCGCCGCACTTGCAGCAGGCCTTACCGGGCTGGAGATCGGGAATGATATAGGCGGCTCTATCCGTTTACCCGCTCATTTCTGTGGAGTCTATGGACATAAGCCCTCCTATAATATTGTGTCGATGCATGGGGCTAAATTCCCCCTGATCCCGATCGACACAAAGTTTCCAGCAGATATTGATCTGGCTGTTAATGGACCTCTGGCTAGAAGCGCCGAAGATCTCAAGCTGGCCATGGACGTTGTCGTAGGGGCACCCTCTTATCAAAGAAAAGCCATAAAGATCAGCCTCCCCGAATCCAGGAAGCAGATTCTATCGGAATTTAAAGTCGGTGTATGGATAGACGATCCGCTCTTCCCTCCCGACAGTGACTCAGGGGCAGTCTTAAGCGACTTTATCGACCGATTGGCGGAAACAGGAGTCACGTTGGTGAATAAAAAGCCGAACATTGATCTTAGAACCAGCCATGAGCTCCGGGCGGCACTGGCAATTTCAGCATTGAGTCTTTCAGGGCCACATGAAGAGTACTTGAAGGCTCTTGAAGATCGCAATAGCGATGATGAATACGCCCAATTCTGGGGCAAGTCAATGACCATGGAGCATCGTGACTGGCTTTTTCTGGACTATATTCGCTCGTTTGAGCGCCAGCAATGGGACGATTATTTCAATGACGTAGACGTTATGCTGTGCCCGGTTGCAAGCATCCCTGCCCATCCCCATGACCACACACCTATTGAAACACGAACGGTGCAATTCAACGGTGAGACAGCGAACTACTTGGATGTAGTGATCCCCTGGAATGCCTTGAGCCTCGTCTCCTACCTTCCAGCGACAGTGGTTCCAGCCGGTTTTACACCGGGGAACCTGCCTGTAGGGATCCAAATTATTGGACCATACCTTGAGGATCTGACTGCAATACAGTTTGCCATCAACCTTGAAAAAGAGATCATCGGTCCGTTCCAGCTCCCTTCAGCATTTGATTCCTGAGTTACCTACGTTAATCTGATTTTTTATTGGGGTCTCTCTGAAAATCTCAGAAGACCCTAGTAAAAATGAAAAAATCCAAAAACCTGATTTGCTCAATTAGCTTTACAGTTCTGCCCAACTAATCCATTTTTTTTAAAATCCTGTCCGTTTTGTCAGCCCAGAAAAGCCCAATCCCTGGTGATCAAAAGCGCACTACCAGTAACTTCTGGGACACACGATTCTTCAACCAAAAATCTTAAGAAACAAAGAAATAGCTATGATTCTATACAGTTACTGCAAGTGATGCAGATGATATGGAAGGTATTGGGGGTAACCGGGATGGCGAGATGAGCTTGGCTACATCAGTTTAACCGAAATGGAATCGATCAAAGGTCAATTGGGAATTGGGATTGAGCAGGATCTCTATTTTCAGCAGAAGAGATTAAGTGAGGTGAAGATGTGATTTGATGGCGGAGAAATCCGCCATTCTCAAAGTAGGTCGATTATGTATTAATTACTCCTTGAGTCGATCAGTAATATCCATAGAAGCCGTCGTTGCGCCAATTATTTTGCCCTGCTCATCTTTTAGGGGTTCTACTGTCACATCATAGATATGCCGTCTATCAGGTAATGAGAATTCTATGTTTTTTCTGGAGCCAACTCCTGTGTCTAACACTTGCTGCTTAAGTTGCATCAAGGAATCTATTCCCTCATTTTGCGCCAATTCATCATCCCTTTTTCCAATTACAGTTTCAGGATCAAAATCGGGATATGGATTGTAAACCCAAGTATACCGTAAATCAAGATCAACTTGAGAAACAATAACTGATGAATTCTTAATTGCTATTCTAAAACGTTCTTCGCTCTCTTTGAGTTCTTTTTCAGCTTGTGTGCGCTTGGTGATGTCTCTAGCTGTAGCATACAACATTCCATCCACAGAAGGGGTTGCATTCCAATCAAAGAGTTTATAAGAACCGTCCTTACAGCGATAACGATTTTTAAAAGATAATGTGGCCTTACCAGCGATTTGTTTCCCAATCTCATCAATAGTCTCCTGTCGATCATCTGGATGAATGAATTCAAGTAGAGGTTTAGAAAATAATTCTTCTTTTGTATATCCTAGTATTTCCTCCCAAGCAGTATTTAATTGCTTAAAATAACCATCAGCACCTGCAGTACAAATAGGGTCAGGAGTGAGATTGAAAATGCGCTCAAGTACTTCTTCAGATTTTCTCCTTTCAGCATCAACCCTCGAGACATACAATGCCATCTCAAGTGTTACTTTTAGATCCCTTTCCTGAATCGGCTTCAGCACATATCCAAAAGGCATGGTGATTTTGGCTCGTTCAATTCTTTCTTCATCCAGATAAGCAGTCGAGAAAATGACTGGAATTCCAAATCTATTTCGAATCTCTTCAGCAGCGTCAATGCCATCCATTTCACCTTTGATCCGTATGTCCATAAGAATAAGATCCGGTTTGTCTTCCTCGGCTTTGGTAATTGCTTTTTCACCGGTATCGACTATTGATGTAACTTCATATCCCAAACTCTGTATCTGACTTTCAAGCTCCATCGCGATAATTGCTTCATCTTCAACGATGAGTATTCTAGCTTTTTCCATTTTAAGTTTCGTCAATGTTGAATTTGATTATGAATTTGGTTCCGTTTTTACTTTCCATATCTACTGAACCATCCAGTTGATTTTCAACCAAAGTGCGAACAAGTTTAAGACCTAAGGATTTTGAGTTCCTCCAGTCGAAGTCCATTGGTATTCCGATACCATCATCCATTACTTTTAATTCAAGTTCGTTTTCAATCCTCTTCATGCACACTGTTATTCCGCCAGTTCTATCTTCAGGAAACGCATATTTTAAAGAGTTGGATAATAATTCGTTGATAATCAAACCAAGTGGAGAAGCTTGATTAATACTGATTGGCATATTATCAATGTTATTTTCCAGTTTAACTTTTCGCTGATCAGTAGAGTATGTTTGAAAAATGGAATTTGTGATTTTGGATAAATATGTCTTCAAATCAATTTCGGATAAGTCTTCTGATCCATGCAAAGTTTCATGGACTGCTGACATTGTGAATATTCGGTTCTGGCTTTCTTTCAACGCCTCTTTTATACGATCATCATCAATACTGTTCGCCTGGAGTTTGAGCAGACTTGAAACAACATTCATATTGTTTTTAACTCGATGATGAATTTCTTGAAGAAGTGTCTTTTTTTCTTTGAGGGAAATTTTGAGGTGTCCCTCTATTTCCTTTCTCTCTGCTACTTCTTTTTCCAACTGCAGAATAACATTCTCCATTTTTATTACAAGCTCTTCTTGATGTGATCTATTAGCGTCTAACTTGCTGATCATATTGTTGAACGAACGGGCGACATCGCTTAGTTCGTCATCATGGCCAATTTCCAACATAGGTTTGAATGAGCCGCCGCCGACCTTGCGTGCCACCTCCGCCATCGTGTAAAGATGTCGACCAATCAGCAAGTAGAACAGCAGGAGGATAAAAAACGACACTAGAAAGGTTTTAATTCCCTGGCTGATGAGAATGATCACCAACTTCTTGAAAAGCGCATCATAGACCTCATCTAAATCGGCGTATGCGCTGATCTGACCCAAAAGCACTGTTTTCCCGCGATGAAGATAACTCAGCTCAAATGAACTCTTTATAATACGCTGTTCCCGATGATCCCCGCGTTGCGCTATTTTTTTGCCTAGTTCATCATCAACCCTCACATATAGAATGGCCGGTAAACGCATCATACTATCCAATTGGAGATCTAATCCATTTTTATTATGCGTCCAAATCGCGGTTGACAAGGTGTCTTGATAAATGGTTTGTATTTCTTGAAGGCGATCCTCAATAATGCCTATATCCCGTCGGTAGTCATTTAGTAACTGAATCGCGGTAATGAATAAGGTGATTATGGAACTAAACAACAGGATATAGACCGCAAAGCGACGTCCAATTCCCCTGAATAAAAAAGTTAATAAAAGCGATTTTAATCCTTCTGATTTATTGTTCATCTATACTTCCGATAAAAACTATTCTTCGATCCAACTGACATCATCCCCCCTGATTGAATACTTAAAAGCATTTAAAAAAAGACTTTAAACTGTTCTCAGAGTGCTATGTTGCTAGTGAAAAACACCTCCTTAAGGGGGATTGACAAACTCCACCCGGGCACTTCGAGCTAATTCGTGAAGCGTTTCAACACAGCTCTAAATATGCGCTGATGTGATCCGTCATCCTTCATTCGGCGAATCTCTTCTGCGATCACGGGTACCAAGCCTTGATGTTTTTTATGGAGATAGAGATACCAATCGCCGGACAGGAACGCTGGTTCCAAAACGCGAATACTTCTAAGGTTATGCGCATTGACATGCATTCTGCCGGTCATCCGTTCTATTATAGCCAAATCAATACGATCTTCGGACAGCATGGCAAATAGCTGTTCTCCTGAATCTACCAAAGTGGTAGTACGAGCGGACTTGGTGTTCCACTCTATAATCTTCCACCCCTTAACGACACCAACGTCATACGGCTTTAAATCATTAGGGCCTGTCACCTTAAAATCGGCCTTATTGGAGAAGATTACATGTTCATACCGCATAATCATTTCAGGCACCCTGACCAAGTTGGTATATTTCTCATCTAATCCGAAGATACGGCAAACATCGCCATCATCAATGCCTCTGTTAGCGTTGGTCAGTGCCCGCTCGGCAGGCAAATACTGAATTTCGAATTTTCCCCCCAACCGCTTAAAAAGTTCTTGATAAAAAAGGTCTAAGACCCCCGATTTATCCGGAGCTGTAATGGGTGCGGTATAAGAAGTGTTGAGTACTAATTTAGGTGTTTCCGCAAGTAATATCCCCACGTAAAATAAACAACAAATAGTGATAATTAAAATTCGATGTGACATACAGATACCTCCTCTGTTGACTGTACTGATAATTTACATACTGACGCAGATAATTGAGATTTGTCTTCAGTGTTTGTATCTTGGTTACCTCCTAGAGTACATATGACACGCTTAAACCTAGTTTTCATAGAGCTGGATGATGATTATCCGATAAACATACTTAAAATTGGGTGTTAATAATTTGAGTTTTGACTCCTTAACATGCGTTTATTCCAACAATTTCCGATTGACTGAGAATGATCAAAATATCTGAGGGAAAAACCGCATAAAATTTGTAACTGACTTTCTATTTCCATTGCGATAATGGCTTCGTCTTCTACGATGGGTATTCTGGCTTTTTCCATAATTAAGTTTCGATATTGAATTTTATGGTGAATTTTGTTCCATTCTTACTTTCCATGTCTATTGTACCATCCAGCTGATTTTCAACCAAGGTTTGAACAAGTTTAAGTCCTAAAGACTTTGAATTCCTCCAATCCAGTCGATCAGGTATTCCAATACCATCATCATTTATGATCATTTCAAGCTCCCTATCGCGCCTTTGTATACTCACGCTGATTTCACCTTCTCTTTCATCTGGAAAAGCATACTTCAGAGAATTGGAAATCAGTTCATTAATTATCAGACCAAGTGGATAAGCTTGATTAATGCTGACTGGTGAGTTCTCAACATCACCTCTCAATTTAACTTTTCGATAATCAGTGGAGTAAGTTTGAAAGACAGCTGTTGTTATTTTTGATAGGTATGACTTTAAATCAATCTCGGATAGTTTTTCAGAGCCATGCAATGTTTCATGGACTGCTGACATAGCATAAACCCTACTTTGACTATCTTTTAAAACATCTTTGATTTGGTTATCTTGAATAGAATTTGCTTGAAGTTTAAGCAAGCTATTTATGACCTGCATATTATTCTTCACACGATGATGAATTTCATGGAGAAGTGTCTCTTTTTCAAAAAGTGATGCTTTGATTTGATCTTCCGCTTTTTTACGCTCGGTGATATCTTTACTAACAGCAAACATCACATTTTTTTTGTGTAGTAGTAATGAATACCCAGAAATCTCTACAGGAAAGATAGTTCCATCTTTTTTCTGGTGTAATCGAATCGGAACATTAATTTCACCATTCCCGCGTATTTTATCAATAGCAGAGGTTGATTCCTTGACTTCGGCACTGAATTTTAGGCATGACATGCTAATTAATTCATCATGATTGTATCCATACATTTTTGATGTCGCCTCATTAGCATCAAGAATATTGGTTGTATCTGGGTCATAAATGAATATTGCATCAGATTCTCTTTGAAAGAGAATTCTGTACTTTTCTTCGCTTTCCAGCAGCTTTTTTTCTGAATTTTTTCGATCTGATATATTTCGGGAACTGACTGTTAAGCCAATGATGTCTTTGGATCCTTCTAACACTCTTGGAACCACACTTGACTCATAATACATCGGTTCACTTCCTGGGGTGTTGTAAACGGTTTCGTAAGACTTTTGTTTACCAGTATTCAGAACACTTTCTAAAATTACTTTGACTCCGCTCTGTTTTTCTTTCCCTTCAACGTACTGATAAAGTGGTGTTCCGATAAGCTCTTTGACTGTCAAACCGGGAGCGGCAAAATTTGCGAATTGAATTTTTAAATCAGTGTCTAAAGTAAGAATGTGATCAGGGGATGTTTCAGTAAGCGAACGCCATCGAGCTTCGCTTTCTTTTAAAGCAACTGCTCGTTTTTCAAATTGAATGAGAGTATTTAGTATTAAACCAATTAACAGGGTTCCAAGCGGGTATGATATTATTCCAGCAAGAGAGACCTTTTTTATCAGATTGATAGCGATATCCCAAGGGTATAGGATCGGAATCCAGACTTGGGCCTGTAACGTTAATAACAAACCAAGGATAAGCAACACTAATGGTGAATATATTTTGGGAATCGACTTGTTACTTTTATAAAACAACACACCGACAAGTGCCCCGCCACATATTCCAATGACCCCGATTGGGACTCCTACACCACCCATACTTATTCGAAACATGCTGACTAACAGCGCAGAAACAACACCTGCGATTGGGTGGATATAGGCAGCAGAAATCCCCACCAATATTATTCTTCCATCAACATACTGACCCTCACCCAGTTCTATCCGTGAGATCATTCCAATACCTGCAATCACGGCGAATAGAATTCCATTAAGAATATTTTGTGTTTTGGGAGGAACTTTATATTTGGCTGAAAGCAGGTATCTGAAGATATATACTAATAAAAAAAAGATCCCTATATGTTGTAGTAGTTCGGTTAAAAATTTTATGTTTATATTCATCAGAAAGTTCAGTCTGCTTTTAACTTGAAAGAGATTGCTGCTTTACCAAAACATTCAAACATATCTTACGTTTGGCACTCTAACACATTTTTTTTCCAAAATATAGGTGTTTTGATTTAGAATATCATTTAGTTCTGATGTAAATGAAGGGGGTTCCTAGTTATCCCAAGAGTTCACTAAACGAAGCTAACTAGAAGATCAGTAAGGACTTGTTAGATTTTTTTTAAACCGAGTCGAAAATATCAATACCAATTTCAACCCAGAAATTGTTGTAGCGAAGGAAGTGAATATCCCAATAATTCTAACTGGAAAAATTCTGTCCATTTTGTCAGCCCTGTTTAGCCCACTTTGAAGTGACATTAAGTGCACTTCCGTTAACTTCCGGGACATACGAATCTTCAAGTAAAAATCTTAGCAAACAAAGAAATAGCTATGATTTGATAGGGTTACGACAAAAGGAATGATTGATATGGAAGGTATTGGGGGTATACGTCTTTAACTGAGCTGGAGAGCATTCAAAGACCATTTAGGCTGACGATAGAGAGGGATCTTTATTTTGTGCAGAAGCGGTTAAGTGAGGTGAAGAAGTGAGTTGGTGCCGACTAACCAGCTCATAATCGAAATCAATCGGCACTTTTATAAGTTCTGTTTATTGAACTTGCTCAATTTGTTCCAACTCCTCTTCCTGAAGAATCTTCTCGATATCAAGCAAAATTTTAACTTGGTTCTCGACTTTTCCCATTCCCATGATGTAACTGTTCTTGATGCCAGAGTGGGTTTTTGGAGGTGGGTCCACCTGTTCTTCCGGTATATTCAGCACTTCATTAACCGTATCAACAAGCAGGCCAATAGCCAGATCCTTGATATTGACTACAACAATACAGGTTCGGTCGTCATATTCTTTTGTTTCCAGATGAAAGCGCATTCGCATATCCATGACCGAGATAACGTTTCCTCTAAGATTAACCACGCCAATGATAAATTCAGGTAAATTGGGCACTTTGGTTATCTCCTGCATGACAATTATTTCGGTGACATGGCGGATCTCAATTCCATAGGATTCTTTTCCCAAATGAAACGTAAGAAACCTGTCTTTTAATGCATCTTCATCAAGCTCTTCATTGAGCTCATCCAATTCTATTTGTGACATAAAATCTCCTATTAATATTTCCCAAAATTATCATCATCCAGGGTGATCATTTTTTGAGGTTTGGCTGTTTGTTTTTCTGGCTGTGTCGGTTCGATGACAGCTTGTTGGACAGGAGCCGGTCCTTGAACTGTTTCTGACTGTTTCAGATTGAAGCGATTCATCAAATTCTGCAGTTCCATCGACTGGCTGCCTAGTTCTTCCGAAGCCGATGCTGCTTCTTCAGAGATGGATGAATTCTGTTGGACAACGTTATTAACCTGTGTCAAAGACTTATTGATCTCCTCTGTGCTGTTGCTCTGCTCCTTTGATGCGGATGCTATCTCCCCAACCAGATCATTTACTTTTGTAATACTGTCACTTATCTCAGTCAGGACCTCAGCTGTCTTGCCCGCATTACTGACGCCGGATTCAACTTCTTTGACCGAGTTTTCAATCAATTCCGTTGTATTTTTTGCAGCCTCTGCGCTTCTGGCTGCCAGGTTGCGAACCTCTTCGGCTACAACAGCAAATCCTTTACCGTATTTCCCGGCCCGAGCGGCTTCCACTGCTGCGTTCAGTGCCAGTAGGTTAGTTTGAAATGCGATTTCATCTATTACCTTGATAATTTTTGAGATATCGGCACTTGAGCCACTAATTTTGTCCATGGATTGGAGCATATCGTTCATCTGCGCATTACCCCGATTGGCGATATCCATGGCCTGATCGGTCAGCTGAGCAGCTTGATTGGCATTATCAGTATTGGCTGAGGCGCGACTTCCGACTTCTGACATGGATGAACTGATCTCCTCCAGACTGGCAGCTTGTTCCGATGTCCCACTGGCTAGAGCCTGGGAGGAACTGGCAATCTGTGAAGCCCCTGAGTTGACCTGCTCAGACGCAACCACCACCTGGTTCATAGTGTTGCTCAGCATTTCGATTGATTTATTAATCCCGGTAACTAGTTTTTTCAGCTCACCCGTTTGTCCCTCTGACAGGTTTTGTTGGAAATCACCTTCTGAGACATTTCCCATGACCTTATTGATTTCATTAATGGCTTTTTGCATGGAAACCAGAAAACTGTTCAGTGCTGCAGCCACTTGACCGATTTCATCTTCACTGTTCACCTGCACGCGTACGGAATAGTCATTTTCTTTTTCAATAATCGTGACCGTCTCCACAAGCATTCGTAGAGGACGCTTAATCGAGTTGGAAAATAAAATCGTGACAATGGCTACAATAACAATGCAGATCAAGGCGACAACCATGATTGTATTTCTCAGTGCATAGGCAGGAGCTGCAATAGCATCCATTTCCGATATAGCAATGATTCCCCAGTCAAGGGCATCGTTTTTCCCATGTGCTTCCATATCAGCCATCCCGGCCATGACTTCATCTCCATGGAAGTCCTTATAAAAAACAAAGGCTTTGGAACCATCTTCATCAGTCGCATCCAGGACATTTTCATTTACCTCTAAATCATTGAACTTTACCAGGATCTTCTGCTGATCATCTCCGGTAACAATAACCTCTCCATCATCATTCAACAGGTAGACCGATTTATCTCCGATCACGCTGTCATCAAAAGCAGCAATCATCTCTTCCACGGACTTCATGCTTACTTCAACGGCTAGAATCCCGACTACTTTGATGTTGCTGTCATCCGTTATCGGCGTCATCAGAAAAACACTCAAATGCTCTTGACCGGATTGCCGAACAGCATCTGTCAGGAATACATCACCTTGACTGGCTTTCACTATGTCGCTGACCAGAGCGGCAGCAGGTGCGTTCTCCTGGCTCATACTTGTTCCGATAATATTTTGAGAGCCGGACGAAGCCGTAATTACGCCCTCTGAGGAGAGAACAAAAATGTGTGTCAGATTTTGATTGGCATCGAGCACTTCGTCAAAATATTGCCTTTTTTCATCCGCATTTTCGGCTTCCAGTACATTCGCTTGTGACAGCACTCTGATATCCGCAATCCGTTGTTCAAAATAATTGGTAACGTTCAAAAGGTGTGGCATTTGTAGGATTTGATTTCATCACGACATTCCGTTATGAGTTTTTTTACACCAATA
>Ga0233431_1003493_pt1 | contig 18753 bp, 20 predicted proteins | sample SI_118_April2016_FD_179867 | JGI IMG/M metagenome (GOLD analysis project Ga0233431, IMG submission 179867) | Seawater microbial communities from Saanich Inlet, British Columbia, Canada - SI_118_April2016_200_MG | ecosystem: Environmental > Aquatic > Marine > Inlet | place: Canada: British... | reverse complement strand
CATCTATTGGCAACTTGCAGGGGTTGGCGTTCGGACTGTACAATAAAAGCCGTATGAATCGAGAGATTCACGTCCGGTTTTGTGAGAGGCTAAGGGGGAAGCTCCTTTGGTCTACTCTACACAATTTTTAGCAAAGGCATAAACAGTTAAATACCTGATAGTTACGTGGATCGTGAGGCTTCGTAGCGATATCCCCAATTACCAATTTGATATTCAATAATGGCATTTTCGTTCGAATATTAAGTAGTAACTGATTCGTTAATAATATTGATTTCTGTTACTACTTTTTTTCGACTATCAACCCCCACTTCTAATTTTCAAGTCCTGATAAAATATTAGTATTATTATCATTCAATGTCTCATGAAACAGTCATGTCTCATTTATTAGCCTGAGACATTAGCAGCCATAATAAACACTATTAATTCAATAGTATAAATAAACAATATTTTTTTATGATATACTTTTTTAAACTGTGTCTCATTCTGTTGATCCAAGGTGTTTTTTATCATTTAAAGGTAATTGGTTGAATTTATTACCTTTAATAATAAAATAAAACTTTGGCATAAAGCTTGAGATGTATTGATTTAACTTTTCAATTAGTGTATTTGAAGGAGATTGATAAATTCTCACTGCCTAAGATTTATATAACCTCTATTATTTAAGGAGAACGTCATGAAAAAATGGGTATGCACAGTATGTGGTTACGTACATGAAGGCGATAACCCTCCAGAAGCTTGTCCTCAGTGTAAAGCTCCTGCAGAAAAGTTTAAAGAACAAGTAGCAACAGCCGGGAAATTACAATGGGCTGATGAACATGTCATTGGTGTCGCAAAAGATGTTGACCCAGAAATTTTAGAAGGACTAAGAGCAAATTTTACAGGTGAATGTACCGAAGTAGGGATGTACCTGGCTATGAGCCGTCAAGCGGACCGGGAAGGATATCCTGAGGTGGCAGAAGCCTATAAACGAATTGCCTGGGAAGAAGCAGAACATGCCTCCAGATTTGCTGAATTGTTAGGTGAAGTCGTTGTGGCAGATACGAAAACAAACTTGCAGGTCCGTGTTGAAGCGGAACATGGCGCTTGCCAGGGTAAAAAAGATATCGCCACTAAGGCCAAGCAATTAAACTACGACGCTATCCATGATACCGTTCATGAAATGTGTAAAGATGAAGCCAGACACGGATCAGCTTTTGCAGGATTGCTGAAGCGTTACTTTGGTGAGTAACTTTTTTTAGCTAATTAATGAGTAAATTACTTGAATAGAATTGGAGATTAAAATGAAAAAGTATTTATGTGTTCCTTGTGGTTATGTGTACGATCCTGCTTTGGGTGACCCTGATGGCGATATCGAACCGGGCACAGCCTTTGAAGACCTTCCCGATGACTGGGAATGCCCTATCTGTGGTGTCGGTAAAGATGAATTTGAAGTTGAAGAGGATTAATTGCTAATGGGTACAAGTATAGCTAAAGGAATATATTGGGTTGGTGCAATAGACTGGGACATTCGTAATTTTCATGGTTACCAAACCCAAGGAGGAACAACTTACAACTCATACTTAATCATTGATGAGAAAGTTGTTCTGGTTGATACTGTCAAACCGGATAAGCAACAGGATTTACTGGATAGTATCAGTCGAATTATAGATCCTTCTAAAATTGACTATATATTATCAAATCATGTCGAAATGGATCATTCCGGAGCCATTTCACATGTATTAGAGAAAGTTCCCGATGCTGTTGTCATCACTTCTAAAAAGGGAGAAAAAGGTCTAAGGAATCATTTTAAAAAAGATTGGAATTTTAAAGTTGTCGCTTCTGGTGATTCAATTAAAATTGGCTCAAAAACTTTGCAGTTTGTTGCCACTCCTATGGTACATTGGCCTGATTCGATGATGACTTATATACCAGAAGATAATCTGCTTTTTTCCAATGATGCTTTTGGTTTGCACCTGGCAACCCCTGAACGTTTGGACGAAGAAATAGGTTGGAGTAGAGCCAGAATGGAAGCTGCTAAGTATTACGCGAATATTATTTTACCCTTTGGCAAACCGGTAAAAAAAGCCCTGGCTTCTTTGGGGAGTTTTAAGATTGATACGATTTGTCCTAGTCATGGCATCATTTGGAAAAAGCATGTTCCTGACATATTAAAAGAATATCATAAATGGAGTGACCAACAAAAAAGTAAAAAAGCGGTCATCATCTATGATTCAATGTGGGAATCAACAGAACAAATAGCAAAGTATTTGGCTTATGGTTTACAAGATGTCGGGATTATAGCGGTTAAGCGTGGTTTAAAAGCTAATCATATATCAGATGTAATGACGGATGTTCTGGATTCCGGATTAATTTTATTGGGATCACCGACCTTGAATAATGGTATATTGCCAACGCTTGGTAGTTTTACCACTTATTTAAAAGGATTGGCACCCGCTAATAAAACTGGATATGCTTTTGGTTCCTACGGTTGGGGTGGACAGTCAGTTACAATACTGGAAGATCTAATGACCCAGTTGGAATGGGATATTCCCATTTCAGGACAAAAAGTAGAATATGTTCCGGGAACTGATGAAAAAATTCATCTCAGAGAAATAGGCTCTAAACTGGGTGAGCTTTTTTTAAATTCATTCAAGTAAAACAAAAAAGGATTCAAAACTTTTGAATCCTTTTTCCACTCTAAGTATCTCCAATCGAATTACAATCAACCAAAATTTATTATTTCAGAGCGGCGCCTCTGGGTTTTGGTTTTTTTCCGTAAACATAGTTGATATTTTCTAAAGACTTATTTTGGTTTTTTATCGCCTGGAAAGACCAACTGTGAAGTTTTTGAAGTGAATAGATAAAGAGTTCAGTTTTAATAAAATCATTTTTTTCTTCAATCAGCGATTGCCAGGCTGTTTGATTATCTCCCTCCAGGGTTCTTAATAACTTTTTTGTATTTTTATCAAACAAAGGATCTGATGCCAATTCTAACCTGACATCTCCTATAAAACTAAAGTTAGGATTTTGTTCCAGCTTTTTTTGTTCACTCACAAGATAGCCAAAAGAATCATAATATTTTTTTTGTGCATCTCCAGGAAAATCAATAAAGTAAATTCCCTTCCCACCCATTTCACTAACCATAACAAATGGATTAATTTCATTTCCAGAAACCTGATTTAGTATGGATGTAATTTCAGCAAATAACACTAAATAGTCAATTTCATCACCTATTTCCACTTTTTGTTCTTTTTTATTGATGTACTCAAAAACTGTAAAATTACCCTTATTTGAAGCTAATTTAAGCGTCAACAATCCTAATCCTTTGATATTAATTTGCTGATTCTGTAGTTTTTCAAAATTCATTTTCGCACCATTAATATTATTAAAAAAAATAATTTATGACAAATGTAATCCTGTTTGTTTTTTCTGTCAATATTGTTTAGTGCCATATTAAGCAATAAACAAAGCATTGTTGATTGAAAATCTCTTTAATTTTATTTTTATATCTTGAATAAAATTTTTTTAAACAGGAGGAATATAATCCTTGTAAAAGGAAATTATAAGGAGTACTATTAGTCTATAATTTAAAAATATAAAAAAATGAAAATTACCAAAGAAACAGATTACGCGATTATTTGTGTATTATACTTAGCCGTCAGACGATTTGATTATGTCACTGTAGCCGAAATTGCAGACAGCTATAATATTCCAAAAGCTTTTTTGTCCAAAATATTTCAAAAGTTAAGCAAAGCCAATCTGATTTTTTCCAGACAAGGTAAAAAAGGAGGGTTCAAACTAACGGGACAACCAATAGATATCACACTTATGGATATTTATAATGCAATTCATGGCTGTCTGGCGATTAATATTTGTGTTAACCAAAAGGGTGCTTGTGAACGCATGACTTTTTGTGGCATCAAACCCATTTGGAATGAGATCAACCAGATTATTATCGATCGTCTTAAGGCCACTAACTTTGCAGATTTAGCTCAAAAAGAGATTGAACGCTTATACCATCAGGCTAAAAAAAATAATATTAATAGCAATTAGAATAGGAGAACGGAATGACACGAAGATATTCTGCAGAAACCAATGAAGAATTTTTAAAACTGTTGGGTAAATGGATTGCCATCGAAAAAGCAACCATCAAAATGACAGATAATTTATTACCCAAAGTTGATAACCCGATCCTGACCTGTTTAATTGATACCATCAAACGTGATTCAGAAAAACATCAACAAATCTTAAATATGGTCCTGGAAGGTATGGAAGGCACCATTACGCTGACCCACGATGATATGGCAATATTAGGTGAGTTTATTGAAAAACATACTCAGATAGAACAGGATGCTGTCAATATCGCTGGACAGACGCTTAAAAAGGTACGAACCCCCATAGCTAAATTTTTATTAGAGTATCTATACGAAGATGAGAAAAAGCATGATTTCATCATGGATAATTTAAGTAAATTAAAAGGTACGGCTATGTTACCTTCCTAAATATTATACTTGATAAGGCTATTGGATTTTGAGATAAGCGAATATAATCACGGTATATTTGCGCAGTTACTCCCTCCCAACTGCCTCGGTAGCCTTATCAATTCGCAACACCTTTTCCCCCTCAAAATTAAAAATTCCTTTAAAAGAAGGTTCAGTTTTTCTATAAACAGCCGTTCAATCAGTGGTGAAGTTGGCCCCCAATAATACGATATGAGACTTCTAAGTCAACCCCTATGCTAATAATGGATGACATTAAATCATGCATATGATTAATATCATCTATGCGATTGATAAAAACGAATTGAAAAAAAAACGGATTTTCTAGTACTCAACCTCAAATACTAAAATGCCAAAAAATTATTATATAATTAAGTACTATGACACCTAAAAAAACATATGATGTCGCGGTCATTGGTTCAGGACCGGCAGGGGAAAAAGCGGCCTTGGAAGCAGCATCTTTAAAGGTGAGGGTAGTGGTCATTGAGAAAGGATATAACCCGGGGGGGGCTTCTGTCATTACTGGTACCATCCCTAGTAAATCCTTAAGAGAAACAGTTCAGGACCTAAATGCCATTAAGCAATCAGAATTAAGTGGCCTTGATGCTACCTATAATAAAAAAATAACCATCAATGAATTGATGCATCGTAAAAAAGCCGTTGTTTCAAATCGGGTTAAATATATATTTCAAAAATATCATGAAAATAAAATTGATTATTTATATGGAGAAGGCATCTTTAAAGACTGTAATACCCTTAAAATTATTACAAATGACGGCAGTACCATAGAAATCCGGGCTAAAAAATTCATTATTGCTGTGGGAACACGTCCCTATCATCCACCCAATGTCGATTTTGATGGAAAATACATTTTAGATTCCGACTCCATACTTTCTCTGGATTATATTCCTGAAGAAATGGCTGTATTTGGTGGTGGTGTCATTGGCAGCGAATATGCTTTTATTTTTGCTAAGCTTGGGACCAAAGTGCATCTCATTGACCCCCGTGGAAAAATTCTGGATTTTATTGATGATCAAATATCAGCTACCCTGGTCAATTTGATGGAAAAATGTGGCATCTGTTTGCATTTAGGGTGTCCCTTCAAGACCATCAAACAATCAGGTGATCAGGTTGATATCACATTTAAGAACGATAAAACACTTTCTGTGCCGGTATTGCTATATGCAAATGGGCGCCAGGGGTTAGCTGAAAATCTGAATTTAGAAAGCTGTGGGATAACATTAAATTCCAGAAGTCAACTGGATGTCAACCATAATTACCAGACATCTGTTTCACATATTTATGGTGCAGGAGATATTATTGGATTTCCATCCCTGGTATCTGTCAGTAATGAAGAAGGACGCCTGGCTGCCAGACATGCTGTGTTAAATGAGGAAGTTTCCAGAATCGGCGCTGATATTCCCAGTGCCATTTACACGATACCGGAAATTGCTAATATTGGATTAAGCGAAAAAGAAATTCAAAAACAAGGAATACCCTATGAGACAGGAATTTGTTATTTTAAGGATTTGGCCCGGGGATATATTATCGGTGAAAAAGATGGTCTGTTAAAATTAATTTTCCATCGGGAAAGCAGGGAACTACTGGCAGTACATGTCTTGGGGAAAAATGCCGCAGAACTGGTTCATATCGGGCAAGTTGTCATTAATATGAAGGGCAAAGTGGACTATTTTATTGATACGGTATTTAATTTCCCAACACTATCCTCCGCCTATAAAGTTGCAGCTAAAGATGGCTTAAAAAAACTTTTGTAAAAACTGGATTTAAACGAAAAACTTAAATAATAAAATAAAGAGCCTTTATGATGAGTTTTAAACTAAGATTGACTTTTATGATTGTCATGACAGCTGCACTGTTATTTGGTTTTATGCATCTTATCAACCTTGACGGTTTAGTTTATGATTTTGAAAGACTTCACATCTTTTTGTTTAATTTGTGCTGTGGAGCTACTATTTTAATCTATCATACAGAAAAGCGAAAAACATTATCAACCATCGGATTCTGTTTCTTTATATTGTCCATGGCCTTTGGCATTATGGCATTTTTAAAACTTTACATTGCAGCGATTGTCATTGCCTTTCTATTATTTATTATTGTTGAGTTCATACGGTGGAAACATTTTTCGATCTTTCCAAAACAATTTTTTTCTACCCAGTACTCCATTTCAGAAAAATTTCACCACGCAGCACTACTTTGCCTCTCGATCGGACTGCTATTTTCAATAGCCGCTATTATTAATGAAGAATTTTATCCATTTCTAAATTTAAAAATGGTAATATTAAACACTTTTTTTCTAGGGTTTTCATTCCCTATTTCATTAATTACCATGTCGGTGATGTTTTCTTTTATGCAACAAAGAAAGACTGATAAAACAAATCTTTCTGGACAATACAGTTTTTGGGCGATTAATTTAGGTGTCATTATCTTTTTTGTTTTTATCCTCTTTGATTTGGCCTTGCCTCAGGTTTTTATTTCATCTGCTTTGTTTTTTAGTGTCATTTTGATTTTTGTACTTTTTTATAAACAAGCCTTAAAAAAGCAACAAAAAGCATTTTTAAGTTCAGGAATGTTTTTTTTAATGATTACGGCTATTTCAGGTATTTTATATATCTACTATAAATACTATATGGAATATGATTATGAAATTGGTAGAATTATCATCAGAGCACATGCTTTTACTGCTTTATATGGGTGGAATTTAAGTGGATTGGCGATAATATGTCGATATTACGACTTCCCCATCCGCTTACATTCCCGAAGGGTTATCGTGTTACATTGGATTACTGTCCTGATATTGGCCCCTGTGGGATACCATTTTTTACCAATTGCTATACTGGCAACGGTTTTTTATTGTATTATTTTATATTATGTTCTTTTAAGTGATGGAGAAGCATCAAAAGCCCTGGCTTAATTACCGGGAAAACTTTAATTTGAGGAAAGGTTATGTTAAACAAAAAAGTTGAAAAAGCCTTAAACAAGCAGATCAATTATGAATTTTACTCAGCCCATCTTTACCTGTCTATGGCTTCGTATTTTAAATCAAATGATTTAGATGGTTTCGGTCATTGGATGCAGGTCCAATACGAAGAGGAAATTTTTCATGCCATGAAAATTATTGATTTTGTCCATACCCGAGATGGACGCGTTAAGCTCTTAGCTATAGAACAACCACCCCATCAATGGGATTCTTCCTTGCACGTTTTTAAAGATACCTACGATCATGAAGTGGTCGTTACTGGCTTAATCAATGATTTGGTTACTCTGTCGATCAAAGAAAATGATCATGCGACACAAAATTTCCTGCAATGGTATATCGCAGAACAAGTTGAAGAAGAAGCAAATGTTAAGAGTATCAAATCCAAGTTAAAACTGGCGGCTGAGTCAACAGTTACTTTATTAATGTTGGATCAGGAAATGGCAAAAAGAGTATTCGTACCACCCCAAGACTAAGCTGCTCTTGCCGGAATCTATTTCGGCGGCTTTTCTCCATTAATGAACGACCTCACCGCAAGCGGGCGGGGTATCCATTAAAAGATCTTGAAGAAAGGGAAAAATTAAATTAGCTAAAAACATCAAATTTAATATCTGCATATTGGAATAATGGCAATGATAAATAAACTAAAATTTTTACTTTTTATTTCATCCTTGTTTTTCTCTGCCTGCAATAAAACTCCTGGAGAAAAAATTTTTAAAGATCGAAAATTTGCCAACAATAAAAAAATTGTCAGTTGTAGTTATTGCCATTCAGGGGGTACTAAATTGGATGGCGTCGCTACTCAGAGCACTTTTGACATTGATGGAGTAACGTATAATTCTATTGAAAATGTAATCAATCAAGTGATGATAAAGCAATTCATGCAGGGTGATCCCATCGATATAAATTCACAACAGATGAAGGACCTGGTTGCATATATCAAAAAAATAAGTATAAAATAGGTGTCATCATTTTATCAGGGCACAAATGGATTTTGTTAACTTCCAACTAAAAGAGGATATAGTGGTTGACTACTCATACATAATGCACACGGATAATAAAGCCATTGATGCACTTTATAAAAAATTCCTGGAGAATCCTGATGAAATAGATCCTTCCTGGCGATTGTTTTTCGAGGGATACCATTTTCTCCAACAGCAACCCGGAAGTGAGCTTCAATCTGGAATAGCACTCCACCAAAAACAAATTCAAAAAGAGGAAAGTGTTCATCAATTAATTCAGGCCTACCGGCAGCGCGGGCATTTGTTTACCAAAACAAATCCGGTCCGTACAAATGTTAAGTATGAAGAACCACCTACAATTGAGGCTTTTAATTTAAGCGCTAAGGATCTGGATACTATTTTTTTAGCTGGTGAAATGTTAGGTTTAAAAAATGCCACCTTACACGAAATTAGGGACAACCTTCAAAAAACATATTGTCATGCTATTGGTGTCGAATATATGTATATTCGGGAACCCAAAAGAGTAAACTGGATTCAAAAACAGATAGAGAGTAATTGTAATCAAGCCAGTTTTTCTAAAAAAGAAAAATTAAGAATATTGGATAAACTGGCGCAAGGGGTTTTGTTCGAAGAATTTCTGGGTAAGAAATTCATCGCTCAAAAACGATTTTCTCTGGAAGGAGTAGAAGCCCTTATTCCAGCATTACAAACATTGATTGATTATAGTTCGGATTTGGGTATCAAAGACGTGGTCATGGGGATGGCTCATCGTGGTCGCCTCAATGTTTTAGCCAATATTCTCCAAAAACCCTATGAGCAAATATTTTTTGAGTATGTCGGAATCGGCTATAACCTAACTAATTATGTCGGTGATGTTAAGTATCACCTGGGATACGCTAAGGAAGTCGTTACGGATAATAATAATAAAATCAAACTGACCTTGGAAGTCAATCCATCGCATTTAGAGGCTGTCAATGGATTAGTTGAAGGCAAAACCCGGGCTCTGGCTGAACGAAAATATAATAGCAATTTAAACAAAGTTCTCCCAATACTGATTCACGGAGATGCTGCGATTTCTGGTCAGGGAAATGTCTATGAAATCGTACAACTAGCCCAACTGAATGGTTATAAAACCGGTGGCACCGTTCATATCGTTTTGAATAACCAGGTCGGTTTTACAACCAATTTTCAGGATGGTCGCTCCAGCACTTATTGTACTGATGTAGCTAAAGTGACTTTGTCACCTGTTTTCCATGTCAATGGTGATGACATTGAAGCTGTCGTTTATGTCATTAATCTGGCTTTAAAATATCGTCAAACGTTTAACAGAGATGTTTTTATTGATATCATGGGATATCGCCGATATGGACATAATGAAGGGGATGAACCCCGTTTTACACAACCGACACTTTATAAAACGATTCAGCAGCATTTAAATCCGCTGGAAATATATATCCGTCAACTGGACGCAGAAAAATCCGTTTCCAAACAGGAATCTCAGCAAGTCATTGATACCATCAATACAGAACTGGAAAAATGTTTAAAATTATCAAAAGAAATCAATCGGTCAGAACTTCCGGGTCGGTTTTTGAAAGGTAGTTGGAAAAATCTGCGCCGATCCTTTGAAACCGACTTTATGGATTCTCCAAAAACAGGTGTTGATATCAGTCGTTTAAAGTCGTATGCCCATCGGGTTAATTTTCTGCCGAAGGATAAGAAGTTTTTTCCAAAAATTCGTAAGTTATTCCAAACCAGGGAGGAAAATGCTGTCCATATTGGTAAAGTAGACTGGGCTACTGCAGAATTACTGGCGTATGCCAGTTTACTGGAGGAGGGGACACCAATCCGTATCAGTGGTCAGGATTCACAACGGGGTACCTTCTCACACCGACATGCGGTTGTAACGATTGATGAATCTGTAGATACTTATACCCCGCTCGAACATATCAGTGAAAAACAAGCGACTTTTAATATTTTTAATTCCCCTTTATCAGAATATGGTGTTCTGGGGTTTGAATATGGGTTTGCACTGGCCTCGCCATATTCATTGGTCATTTGGGAGGCTCAATTTGGTGATTTTGCAAATACGGCCCAGGTGATGTTTGACCAATTTATTACCAGCGCAGAATCGAAATGGTATAGAATGAATGGACTGGTACTGTTATTACCTCACGGTTTTGAAGGACAAGGCCCTGAGCATTCATCAGCCCGTATTGAACGATATTTGTCAATGTGCGCTGATGAAAATATACAAATCGCAAATTGTACCACACCTGCCAATTTTTTCCACATATTAAGGCGGCAGATGAAAAGGCCATTCAGAAAACCTTTAATTATTTTTACACCTAAAAGCTTACTAAGGCATCCGGAGTGTGTTAGTGGAATTGTGGATCTTAGTTCAGGGACCGCATTTCAGGAGGTTATTGAAGATGCGCCCCGTAAGCGGGATAAAATAGAGCAGGTTTTATTATGTTCCGGGAAAATATATTATGACTTGAAAAAGGAAATTAAAGAGCGTCAGCTGATCAATACTGCAATTATCAGATTTGAACAGCTTTATCCATTTCCGGAATTGGGTTTTGAAACCCTATTCCAAAAATATAAAAAGGATACTAAATGGCATTGGGTTCAGGAGGAGCCGGAAAATATGGGTGCCTGGTCATATATAGCTATGACCTTGGATCAGTGTCCTTTAAAAGGGGTTTATCGAAGGAAAAGTGCTTCTACAGCAACTGGATTTCTGCAACAGCATAAATCAGAATATCAGGAAATCATGCAGAAAGTATTTGGTGAAAACAATCAATAAAAAAGGAATCAAATGAAACTTGATGTAAATATTCCCAGTCCGGGAGAGTCTGTTAATGAAGTAATCATAACCGTATTAAACAAAGCAGACGGTGATTATGTTGAAAAAGATGAGATACTGTTTGAAATAGAATCAGAAAAAGCAACGTTAACCATCCCGGCCGAAGCAGCAGGTATCGTAACCATGAAGGTTAAAGAAGGAGATACGGTTGAAGTTGGTTCCGTGGCCTGCCAAATTGATACCAGTGTGGCCAAGACAAAAATGATTAAAACGGCTACAGAAGCAGCCCCAGATAAAAATAGCTCGGATAATGAACCAGAATCAAAGCCAACTCCTTCCCTAATACCAGAACCACCTGCCGTTACAACACCGGAAAAGAAAGCACCCTCAATTGTTGCGGAGAAAATGATTAAGGAACGCCAATTAAATCAAGATTCAGTGATTGGTACTGGTAAAGATGGACGTATTACCAAGCAAGATGTGATTCAACATACCCAACCCAACCAGCCTGAGCAAAAAGGGGAAGTAAAGGAGATATCACCCCAGGAACCACGATCTATTATTCGAAAAAAAATAAGTCCCTTACGGAAAAAAATTGCAGAGGTTTTAGTCCAGGTTAAAAATGAAACGGCTATGTTAACAACCTTTAACGAAGTAGATATGTCAAGCATTATGGCAATCCGCACAAAATACAAAGACCAATTTATTGATAAATGGGGGGTTAAACTGGGATTCATGTCTTTTTTTTCCAAGGCCGTTATTATGTCATTGGAAAAATATCCCGACTTAAATGCTTATTTAGACGGTGACGAGATCCAGTATCACCACTATGTAGATCTCGGTATATCAGTCAGTGCCCCAAAAGGTTTGGTGGTTCCGGTGGTTCGCAATGCAGAAACAAAACAGTTCCATGAGTTGGAAAAGGAAATTTTAACACTGGCTGAAAAAGCCAGAAATCTGTCCATTTCTATTGATGAAATGAAAGGCGGAACATTTACGATTACAAATGGTGGTGTATTTGGGTCATTGATGTCAACGCCGATATTAAATCCGCCCCAAAGTGGTATTTTAGGAATGCATAATATTGTAGATCGCCCGGTGGCGATCAAAGGTCAAGTTGAAATTCGCCCCATGATGTATATAGCACTTTCCTATGATCACAGAATCGTTGACGGCAAAGTCTCAGTTAGCTTTCTAAAAAATATAAAATCTTTAATTGAAGCACCTGAAAAAATGCTTTTGAATTTATAAAGAACCTTTTAATTACGAGATACTAATGAAATATGATGTTATTGTAATCGGTTCCGGACCGGGTGGATATGTCGCTGCCATTAAATGCGCTCAATTAAAGCTGAAAACCGCCATCATAGAAAAATATTCCGATCTAGGTGGAACTTGTTTAAACGTGGGATGTATCCCCTCAAAAGCGCTGTTGGACTCATCATACCTTTATGAATCGGCCCAACACCAGTTTGACACCCATGGGATTCAAATTGAAAAGCTATCTTTCGACTGGGAAAAAATACAAAACAGAAAGAATAAGATTGTTAAGGAAGTAAATCTGGGAGTTAGCCATTTGATGAAAAAAAACAACATCGATGTTTACCAGGGAATGGCTTCATTTATAGACAATCATCAGGTACAAATTGATAATAATGATCAGCTTAAATCCTTATATGGTGAAAAAATCATTATTGCCACCGGTTCCAAGCCGGGTGGACTTCCCGGTATACAAGCAGATGGAAAAAAAATCATCACATCCACAGAAGCCCTAAGTTTAAAAAACATCCCCGAAAAACTGTTAATCATCGGTGCAGGAGCCATCGGATTGGAAATTGGTTCAATCTATCGTCGTCTGGGTTCAACTATTACCTGTATTGAATATCTGGATACTATTATCCCTAACATGGATACGACAATGAGCAAAGAACTGCTAAGAGTTTTAAAAAAGCAGGGAATTAAATTTAAGCTCGGTCATGAAGTACAGTCGGTTAAAGTTGACGGGTCCCTAATAAAGTTGCTAACCAAAAACAGGAAAAACGGCACAGAGCAAGAATTTGAAGGGGATCAGTGCTTATTGTCAGTCGGAAGAATACCTAACACTCAAAGTCTCAATTTGGATAAAATCAAATTGGCTTTAACAGATAGAGGATTTATCACTGTCAATGAAAACCTGGAAACTTCTGTAACTGGTATCTATGCTATTGGGGATGTCATCGGGGGCAGCATGTTAGCGCATAAAGCCATAGAAGAAGCAATTTTTGTAGCTGAACAAATGTCCGGACAAAAACCCAAAATGTATTATCAGTTAATTCCAGCCGTTGTTTATACAGAACCTGAAGTTGCCAGTGTTGGATTAACGGAACAACAGGTGAAACAAAAAAAACTAGGCTATAAAACAGGAACCCATCATTTTAGAGCTTTAGGGCGCGCAAAAGCCGCTGGAAAATTAGACGGATTAGTAAAAATTATTGCCAATGACCAAACCGATGAAATATATGGCGTTCATATATTTGGAACCAAAGCCTCCGAAATGATCGGAGAAGCCGTTACAGCTTTGGGATATAAAGCCAGTTCAGAAGATTTGGCCAGATTACCGCATGCCCACCCATCATTTAGTGAGGCTATTAAAGATGCAGCACTGGATGTTCTGGGACATGCGATTCACTCATAATTATCACGGGGGGGGTTATGGATTTAAGTGCATTATTTAAAATTAGCTATGGTTTATATGTGGTTGGAGCCGGAAAAGATTCGGACCTAAACGGTCAAATTGCTAACAGTGTCATGCAGGTGACGGCAGACCCGGTTCAGATTGCTATTTGCATCAATACCAAAAATTTGACCCATGATATTATTAAAAAATATCAATCTTTCTCAATTTCTGTACTGGAAGAAGCTACGCCAATGGATCTGATCGGGGATTTTGGATTTAAAAGCGGTCGCGATTGTAACAAATTTGAAAACTATCAGTTTATTCAAAATAAAACAGGAGCTCCTATTTTATCAGATCATACTATATCCTGGATGGAAGCCAGAGTGATTTCAGAAACACTGGTAAGTACACACTCGATCTTCGTCGGTGAAGTTGTTGATACCAAAGTACTGACGACTGCTGATCCTATGACCTATGCCTACTATCATCATGTAAAGGGTGGTGCTTCTCCCAAAAATGCACCCACATACAATAAGGAAATCAACCGTGCAGCTGTAAATGTCAAAGATGATACTTGTCGTTGTAGTGTCTGTGGATATGTCTATGATCCATTGACCGGGGATGCCAGTAGTAAGATTGCTCCCGGAACATCGTTTGAGGATTTACCATCTGACTGGGTATGCCCTGTCTGCAAAGCTGGTCAGGATAATTTTGTCTGCGGTGATTAAAGTCATAATCCTATAACCTGTAAATAGGCATTGCTATGAAAACAGCAGAAGATTTATTAAAGAAAAATGAGCGAAAACTCATCGCAGTTTCTATAGAAGCAACTTTATATCAGGCGATTGAGCAAATGATTCATCATAAAATTGGATCAATTTTGATTGAAAAAGATGGCGAAATCGTAGGTATTTGGACAGAAAGAGATTTTATTAGATACAGTTTGAAGAGTGACCTTAAATTGAAACAAGAATTCATCAAAAACTTTATGCATCAAAAACTAATTTTTGCTAACCATGATGATTCGATCTATCAATTAATGGATAAATTTTTAGGACTAAGAATCAGGCAGATATTGATTAAAAAAGATGATCAGGTTATCGGACTGCTATCTTCCGGTGATATTATCAAGGAAAGCTTAAATGAAAAAGCTAAAGAGTTGAAAGACATGAAGCAAATTTTAAATTGGGAATACTATGAAAACTGGAATTGGTGAGTTTAATTAACCACTGATTTTATTCGGATTTGACGACAACTTTTTTTTTATCCTTTTATCGTAGGGTAGATCAAGGAGCTTGCGACGGATCTACCAAAACAAGGCAAGTAAATACTATGGAGACGAAAATTTAGTGGATCCGTTCTTGCTGCGGTTCTCGCAATTCAGTGCTTGATACCCCCACAACTTAAATGATGTATTAGGATTTAAATATTGAAAAATTACTTTACCCTTCTTTCTTTGCTCGCCCTTCGACTTCGCTCAGGGAACTATCAAACGGTTATAGACATAATCTCCTGTATGGTAACGATTGTCTTAAGGGAAAAAATGCTTGGTTCTTAAGCAAAACTTCACTAATATTAACATCAGAGGAACTTCAATCAGCACACCTACAACAGTCGCCAGGGCTGCGCCACTGGAAAGCCCAAATAGCATTGTTGAAGTTGCAATGGCTACTTCAAAATGATTGGATGCTCCAATCATAGCAGCAGGGGCAGCTTTATCATAGCTTAGTCGTAATAGTTTTGCCAGTCCGTAACCAATGGCGAATACCAAAACAGTCTGAATAAACAAGGGAATCGCGATCCAAATAATCGTTAAAGGATTGTTTAAAATTACTTCACCTTTAAAACTAAATAACAACACCAGAGTTGTTAAAAGCGCTATTATAGTAATCGGGGTTAAAAATTTAAGGAATTTTTCACGAAACCATGTTTCTCCTTTTATTTCAATAAGATATTTACGGGAGATATAACCTGCAATCAACGGCAAAGCCACATAAATACCAATTGATAATAACAAAGCCTGCCATGGGACCGGTAATCGGCCGACACCCAGTAAAAATCCTCCCAGAACGCCATACAAAACAAGCATGGTTAAGGAATTAATAGCCACCATTACCAGTGTCAGCCCATCATTTCCCCTGGCCAAATATCCCCATACCAGAACCATGGCTGTACACGGTGCAATTCCCAACAGAATACAACCTGCCAGATAGCTTCTCCATAACGGTACTTCTAACATTTTCAAACCGTCGCTTAATACTACTGTTCCCGCTCCGTGTTTTGAACCAACTGGTAAATCAAGGCCGAATGGCATTTTTACCAGGTCCATGGCACTTTCACCGATAAAACTGTTTAAAAGATACCCCAAAAACAGAATGGCAATTCCATACATTGTAAAAGGTTTTATGGCCCAATTCACAAATAAAGTCAGATAAACCGGTTTACCACTTTTACCGGCCTTAATGACTTCACTAAAATCTATCTTTACCATAATCGGAAACATCATAAAAAAAAGACAGATTGCAATCGGTATTGAAACAACAGGAGCGTCGTTGACAAAAATAGACATACCGTCCAGGGTTTTTGCAATATTTGGAGCTAATTTACCTAGTATGACGCCACCCACAATACACAATAACACCCACAAGGTTAAATAGCGTTCAAAAATACTGGTCATCTTACGGTTCTCAGAAGAACTAATTTTTGCCATAAAAACTCCTTAAATTGATACTTTTTTTTATACTGATAAATACTATTGACTTTAGTAAACAGTTTTCATCGTTATTGTCTATTAATAAAAATCCTTCCCTCAAAGGAGACGGTATTGAAATAACCCTACAGGGGTTTATCTACTTTGCCACATTGGGGTGTAGTGAACTTGGTAATTGTCATCTTTGAGGAGCTTGCGACGAAGGATCTTATCGATCATAGAAAGAGATTCTTCGCAAGCTCAGAATGACAGTGCGGCAGAGCCTTTAAACTCTGACCATCCCCAAAGGAAATAGTTTTGCTTGTTAAAATAAAAGACTTAGATATGGGTTTACATTGCGATTTGAACTTGTTAAAAATATAACATGACTAATTTAGTCCTTATTTGCTTAAAGGAGATCTTAATGAAGTTGAAAAAACTGACTCAGGCAGAAGAAACCGTGATTTTAAAAAAGGGTACTGAGCCACCTTTCACCGGAAAATATAACGATTTTTTTGAACAGGGTATTTATAATTGCAAACAATGCGGTATTCCACTTTTTCAGTCAGAAGATAAGTTTTCATCTCACTGTGGTTGGCCAAGTTTTGATGATACCATCGAAGGTGCTGTTAAAAATACGCTAGATGCTGATGGTCATCGAATAGAAATTACCTGCAACCAATGCGGGGCTCACCTGGGTCATGTCTTTACAGGAGAAGGCTTAACAGATAAAAATACCAGATATTGTGTGAATTCTATCTCGATGGATTTTGGGTCTAAATAATCAGGACTATTATGAAAATAGCATACTATGGATTGGGTTGTTTTTGGGGTGCGGAGTACTATTTTAAAAAGACAGCCGGTGTGATTTCAACCAAAGTAGGTTATATGGGTGGCACTGTAAATCAACCGACTTATCAGGATGTTTGTTCGGGTAGAAGCGGACATGCTGAAGTAGTAGAAGTCACATACGATGAAACGATCATCGATTTTGAAACACTAACAAGGCTATTTTTTGAATTACACGACCCCAATCAGCTCGATCGACAAGGTCCTGATATCGGTGAACAATATCGTTCGGTAATTTTTTATCAGGATCAGATTGAATTAAAAATTTCGAATGATTTGATACAAATATTAATAAGGAAAGGAAACGAAATTGCGACACAGACTGTACCGATGAAGCAATTTTATCCGGCAGAAGATTACCATCAGGACTATTACAATAAAAAAGGAGGGACGCCTTATTGTCATCGTTACACCAAAAGATTTTAAAAAAGAGGATGATTTAAAACTTTGGAATAAAATCAAACAATCATTCACTTATTTTCTCGCGATTTTTTAACCAACGGGAGAGCAGAAGACCCAAAACAAAGAAAATAACAGAAATAATAATACTCTTTGGTTCCGTAAATGAACTTCCAAGATAAACAAAGGTAATAACACCGGGAATAATTCCTATAAAAGTTGCCAGGGCAAATTCAAATTGTTTGATTTTGCACATCCCAGCTAACATTCCGACCATATCAAAAGGCAAGTAAATTAAGCGCATGATCAATACTGCCGAAAATCCATTTTCCTTAAATTTACAATCCAGTAGTGCTGCCGTTTTAATTTTTGAATTAATCAAGGAAGAAACATCACCACCAAAATAACGACCCAGCAGATAGACAATATTCGCACTGATGTTTTCACCCATTATTGTGTATAAGACACCTTTATACGGACCAAATAGGGTTCCGGAGATAGTGGTTAACAAGGTAGCTGGAAATAATATTAATGGCCTTAAACAATATAATAAAATGTAAACGACAGGTGCCAGGAATCCATAGCTGAGAATTTCACTTTGTATCAGGGGTAAATAGTCCATTAAGGGTCGTTGATTCTGCCAATAATAAAAAACAGCGATACCCAATATCCCCATCCACATCATAATCAATAATACTTTGATTTTATTCTTGTTTTTCATAAATTAACAAATTGATTTTTTCATTTTGAATTAAGGACATGTACTTTTTGTGTTACCTGTACCCTGATTCAAAATTGGGGGACATGTGTGTGCCAAGAACGGATATTAGGCGGGACTCAATCTCCTTGGTTTGCTTAGATTGAGTCAAAGAAATATTCGATGCTGTACAATTGATGAGGGGTTGGTCCCTCAAAACCG
>Ga0233431_1003491_pt1 | contig 18757 bp, 16 predicted proteins | sample SI_118_April2016_FD_179867 | JGI IMG/M metagenome (GOLD analysis project Ga0233431, IMG submission 179867) | Seawater microbial communities from Saanich Inlet, British Columbia, Canada - SI_118_April2016_200_MG | ecosystem: Environmental > Aquatic > Marine > Inlet | place: Canada: British... | reverse complement strand
AAAGGACTGGCTAAACGAAATATCAACATTCTGGATATCAGACAATCTGTCATTCATGATACACTTTCCCTGGGACTATTAATTGAACTACCGGATAAATCCAAATCAGCCCCCATTTTAAAAGATATTTTGTTTACTGGTCATGAATTGGGATTAAAAGTTAAATTTTTTCCAATTAGCGAGAAAAACTATAGCAGTTGGGTCAGCGAACAAGGTAAAACACGACATATCATTACACTGTTAACCAAAAAAATAACAGCTAACCAAATTGCAGCGATCTCAAATATTGTGCAGCAAAATCAATTAAATATTGATAATATAACACGGGTTTCAGGTCGTTTAGAACTGAATCAACCTGCTGTAACGAAATCTAATGCCTGCGTAGAATTTTCAGTACGAGGAAATCCAAAAAAACAGGAAAAACTGAAACAGGATTTACTAAAAGCCGCCAATAAACATGATGTAGATATCGCCTTCCAGGAAGACAATATTTTCAGGTGTAATCGAAGACTTGTAGCCTTTGATATGGATTCCACTTTAATTAAAACTGAAGTGATCGATGAACTAGCTAAGGCAAATGGTGTCGAAGATAAAGTATCTGAAATTACAGAAAAAGCCATGCAGGGTGAAATCGATTTTAATAGTAGTTTGATTGAAAGGGTAAAACTATTAAAAGGCCTTGATGAATCGTTGTTAAATGATATCGCCAGGGATCTACCATTGTCAGAAGGTGCTCAAGAACTAATTACAACTTTAAAGCAACTGGGATTTACGACCACTATCCTTTCCGGTGGATTTAATTTTTTCGGCCAGTATTTAAAAGATAAATTGGGTATTGATTATGTTTTTGCTAATAACCTGGAAATTAAAAACGGGAAAGTTACCGGTAATGTCATCGGTGATATCGTCAATGGACAAAAAAAAGCAGAACTACTTCAGAAATTAGCTAAAAAAGAAAATATCAGTTTAGAGCAGGTTATTGCTGTCGGGGATGGTGCTAACGATTTACCGATGTTAAGCATTGCCGGATTAGGAATCGCTTTTAAAGCAAAAAATATCGTCAAGAAAAATGCTGAACACTCGATTTCTGCCTCAGGTTTAGACAGTATATTATATTTAATCGGCTACCGGGAATGGTACCATACAAAAAATAAACACTAATTCAATATATCAAACCAATCGTCAACATTGCATCCGGAGTTATGGAATTTAGTATTTCAGTCGTAATCCTGGAATAATCACAGCAGTTATTGCTATTTTGAAGAAAAACCACATCCCGGATATCTTTCAGAAGAAATCCATCTAACCTGGCTCTGATGATTGCAGACTGAATAGCTGTCACAGTAGGATTAAATGCTGCACTTTCATGATAACTACCCGCAATAATCTTATCATTTGACATTCTGAATGCAACACCAGACACACTCCTGCTGTATGGGGAATAACTTCGATTGGCAGCAGCTAATGCAGCGCCAAACAGTTCATTATCATCAACATTTTGATCCACGAACTGATAATTCAGTAGAGATGAATTTAGTATATCTACATCTACACTCAGATCTTTGCCACTAAAAGCATCTGGTAAATAGGATTTAAATTTTTTAGGTTTATTTCCAGCCACTATAAATTCTATATCTTCAGCTCCCTTAATTTCATTGATAAACTGTCTACAGAAACCACAGGGAGGTGCATTGACAGTAATAGATTTAATACCTTTTTCCATATGCTGGGTAGCATTTATAATCGCACACTGTTCAGCATGAATGGTAAATTGTAGACCTGTATGAACAAATTCGATGTTCGACCCAAAATATATTTTTCCGGATTGGCCAAGTACAATAGCGCCCACGGCATAATTGGAAATCGGACTAATATGATAACTGGCTGCAACTGATAATAGTATAATTTGTAATTGAGTGATCGGAATATTTTGTAAACTAAGGATGTTATTTACAATTTCAGAACTTAAGACACCATCAAAAGGTTCATCAGGTTTTGGCAGGATTTGTTGAGAATTTTGAAATAGTTCACCTAATTGACTACATATCTTTTTATTCATTTTAATACGACTTTATTAACTGACTGTGGCTAACAGTCTAGCGCACTTTTTTACCAGCAAATATTAAGAATATCCATTCGATCGGCCAAAAAGTGTGTAGTAAAATAAGAAGTTCCGGTGGATATTGAACAGCAACTTTTCTATCTCTTGTAAAATAAGCTGTAAGAATTCCCCCCAAAATATAAAGACTAAAAAACAGAAACCCTTTAATTAGAATTATTTTTTCTCTAGCTTCCTCTGCTTTTATTTCTTTATCCTGGTAATCATTATCTTCCTCTGAAGATTCGCCTTCTTCATCAAAATTCATCCCAGCCAGGCCATTGTCTCCACCTTCTTCGCTTGATTCTTCTTCATCCCAGTTAATTTGTGATAAATCTTGGCTCTGGTTTGAATCTTCATTAACTGAAGCCGATTCTGTTGTTTGGGCAATCAAAGAGTTGAAAGAAATACCAATTAAAAGCAGCATACTTAAAATCAGTAAAAAACTATTTAAATATTTTTTTTGCAACTTATGCCTCATTTCTTCAAATTCAAAAAGTATTTATCAATAAACCAGGTGAACTAATTATTTCGATTGTACATACGGAATTCCGTCAGCTGCCGGAACTTGCGCCTTACCCATTAATCCTGCTAATACAATCATTGTTAATACATAAGGAAACATCTGCACAAACTGAGTTGGAATCGGGATAACTCCTTGAACACGTATCTGAAAAGCATCCGCAATCCCAAACATCAAACAACCTAATAAAAGAAGCTTTGGTGTATAGCGTCCAAAAATTAATGCCGCTAGGGCAATAAATCCTCTTCCAGCCGATATATCGCGAACATAGGAACTGCCATGAGCGACAGAAAGAAAGGCACCGCCTAAACCAGCCAGCAAACCACTCATCCAGACACCATAATATCGCATTAAATAGACGTTTATACCTGCAGTATCAGCAGCTTCAGGATTCTCTCCAACGGCTCTTAATCGTAATCCAAAGCTGGTTTTAAAGAGAATAAACCAGCTAATGGGAACCATGGCGAACGCAAAGAAAACCAAAACAGAATATTTCCCCAAAAGAACTCCTAATAACGGTATATCAGCTAGTAAAGGAATTTTAATGATTGGAATAATCAAAGGAATATTAGGTGTCACACTGGTAGAGTTGTATAGGACATTGGAAATCACCGCTGGTACTCCTATTGCCAGAAGATTTATGGCAGTACCACTGACAATCTGATCTGCCTGATACCGAATACTGGCTACCCCATGAATATGAGCAATCAATCCACCAACTAGCATGGCCCCTAGCGCACCCAACCAGGGATTACTTGTTTCATAAGCGATAACCGCACCAAAAAAAGCACCAAATATCATAATGCCGTCTAAAGCGATATTGACGACTCCAGCCCGCTCCGAAAAAAGTCCTCCCAAAGCAGCTAAAATTAATGGTGTCGATAATCTCACTCCGGAGGCAAATAACTCAATATCAACGATTTGAGCCAATTGTGTGCCTTTAAAAACAGTTTCCAACAGCACTTTAAACAAAATAAAAACCAGCAAAATAATTAGCCAGGCTATTTTTGATTTGGTGTTTGTTTTAAAAAAGTTTCTCAATACCATTTTATTCTCTTATTCACTTGTATTTCGTTCAGAACCTAATATTAGATCAATCCAGAATTTTCTCTCATCAATTTATCATAATAGTTCAAACATTGCCTAACATAGACTCTTTTTCTGGAATAACTTTCAGGGAAAAAACTACGTTTAAAACCATAAATGATACAATCCTTTAATGTTTTTGAATCAAAACTGAAATTACTCAAGGCAATCAGTATTTCTTTAGTAACTGTCGTTTTACTAACAGTTCGATTATCAGTGCAAAAGGTAGTGCATAGTTTATACTCCATCATTTTTTTAAATGCGTGGTTCTTAATCTCTTTAACCGAAGGATTTGTTTGTAGATTACTGGTTAAACAAATTTCAATCGTCACCCTTCGATCTGCGATATACTGGCATAAATCATTTATATATTTCTCTTTATCTTTGATGGATGAATCCTCAATTTTAGATGATTCGAATAGAAAATAACCATGTCCAATACGATCAGCATGCAATTCTGTAATCGCCTGAAAAATAGATTCAGGTCCATAAGCCTCTCCGGCATGCACTGTTTTGGGCATAAATGATTCATGAACATATTGAAAAGCCTCCCAATGATCAGCAGCCGGATAACCAGCTTCTGCTCCGGCTAAATCAAACCCGACGATGGGGATTCCTAGTTTATCCCTGATTTTGACAGCACCTTTCGCCAATTCCAATGAAGCCAAGCGACAGATATCTGACATACTGGAATAGGTCAGCGACTTAATAAATCCATCGTAATAGCCCGACCAGGGACCAAAATTCCGCATGGCACAAACAATAATCCCATAATAAAAAGGTGGTTCTTCACCATTTTTAATTTCCGGTTTTTCATTAAATTCTTTTTGGGCCTTTTCCATTCCAAAGTTGACTGACTTTAGGACTGTCTCCATATTCATATCATCATTGATATGTAATTGGGGAGCGAAGCGAACTTCTACATAACGAACCCCTTCCTTTTGATTATCCAAGGCGAATTCGTAAGCAATTTGTTCTAAATATTCCGGCTTCTGCATAACTGCGCATGAGTAGCCGAAAGTTGTCAGATATTCCTCAAGACTGGCATATCGCTCTTTAAAAACAGTCTCATTTAAACCTTCAACAGTATAACTGGGTAGATTTAAATTCTGTCTCTTCGAAAAATCAATAATAGTTTCAAGCCTGACCGACCCATCCAGATGGACATGCAGATCGTTTTTGGGGATTTTTCGAATTAATGATTCAAGTTCCTGGTTATTTTGATTCATTATCTACTATTCTTTATTTTATTCCTAATATTTTTCTAAATAGCTTATCAGTAGCAACAAATAGTACAATAACGCCTTGAAGTACCATCACCAAATCTTTTGATAAATTATCAAAATTTAGATCTAAAAACAGGCTGCCCCTGTTTAAAGCTCCAAATAGTAGCGCAGCCAGTACAATTCCAAGTGGATGATTGCGTCCAAGCAAGGCCACTGCAATTCCAACAAATCCAACACCTCCGGAAAAGCTATCGTGATAAGTATATCGGTAACCCATCACTTCATGAATCGCGACCATACCAGCTAGTCCACCTGCAATGAACATAGCCATTACCATATTTTTCTTAACATTGATACCGGCATATTCAGACACACTATTGCTGATTCCTACACCTCTGATCTCGTATCCCCATTTTGTTTTCCAAAGAACTAAATAGACAACAATGCAAGCTATTATGGCTATTATGAATCCAAAGTTTAAGGGAAGGGTTTCGGGAACAAAAGGTAATAAATCATGGACATTCGGTATTCGTGCAGCTTCCGGAATAAAATCGGTTTCCAGTACTTGTGTCCCTTCTCTATGAAAGGGGCCCACCACCAAATAATTAACAATACTGAAAGCAATCAGATTCATCATAATGGTATTGATTACTTCATGACCACCGAACTTGGCTTTTAATAAGCCGGGTATTCCTCCCCAAATACCACCAGCAACAAATGCCGTTATAAAACAGACTGGTAGTAATATCCAGGTTGAGCTACCATCTAACCAAATAGCTATTAAGGTTGTTAACATGGCTCCAATATACAACTGACCTTCAGCACCAATATTAAACAAGCCACATCTAAACCCGAAAGCGACTGACAAACCTGTAAAAATTAAGGGTGTCGCATAAAAAAGAGTGTAACCAATGCCTTTTACGGAAAATAAAGAATTCTTAAAAAATACGTGATATACTTCTAAAGGATTCTCTCCAACGGCCAGTATCAAAACTGAGCCTACCAATAAAGCGGCGAAAACAGAGGCAAGGGGCAATAAAATAACTTCGTATTTTTTAATAAACATAAGCGATATGAGATACTATAAATTTCAATCAAATAGAAGTCTGTCTGATAGATAATAATTATTCATCCGGTTGGCCTGTCATCATCAATCCAACCCGCTGAATATCAAATGATTTGGAATCTACTTCACCTGCAATCTCTCCTTCAAACATAACCAAAGTCCTATCTGATAAAGAACGAATTTCCTCCAACTCGGCAGATACTAATATAACCGCAACATTCCTTTCTCTTAAATCCAATATATGTTGATGAATAAATTCGATGGCACCAATATCAACACCCCTGGTTGGCTGTGCAATAATCAACAATTTAGGTTCTCTGCTGAATTCCCTGGCAACAACTAGTTTTTGTTGATTTCCACCGGAAAGGCTACTGGTTGATAAATTAGTAATAGGTGGCCGAATATCAAATTCCCTAACCAGTTTATGTGAATAGGATTCAATCTCTTTAAAATCTAAAAATCCGATTGAATTACAAAATGGTTTTAGGTAGTGGTAACCTAAAATAATATTGTCAGCATTTGAAAAACTGGATAAATAACCGTGGGCTTTTCTATTAGCAGGAACATGTGATATTCCATCTTCACGCACCTGTCGGGCTGTTGAATTCGTTATTTCTTTGTTCTCAAGTACCACTGATCCGGAATCCAACTTTCGCAGTCCAGTTAAGGCTTCAATTAGCTCTGTTTGACCGTTTCCTTCAACTCCAGCGATTCCTAAAATCTCACCTGCCGCTACTTGAAAACTTACATTTTTCAATTTCGGTTTATTGTCAACTTCGATATATAGGTTTTCTGCTTTGAGAACAACTTTACCTCTGTTAACAGGCTTTTTGTTTAACCGTAATAATACCTCTCTACCGACCATTAAATTGGCTAGTTTTTCTGCAGTAGCTTCTGAAGTAATCATATGCCCGACTTTTTTACCATTTCTCATAACAGTCACTTCATCGGAAATTTCCAAAACTTCATCTAATTTGTGGGTAATAATAATAATTGTTTTTCCCTGTTCTTTCAGTTTTTTCAATATCTGGAAGAACTCTTTTACTTCTAAAGGTGTAAGAACAGCAGTTGGTTCATCTAAAATTAATATATCAACATCTCTATAGAGCGCTTTCAGTATTTCCACCCTTTGTTCCAGGCCGATAGAAAGTGTTTCAACTTTTACTTTGGGATCAATTTGTAAGCCGTACTCGTCCGATAATTTTTGTATTTTTTGTTCTGCTTTTGCTATCTGCAGTACTCCCCCTTTTTTGGGGTCTTCAACACCAAGAATTATATTTTCTGCTACTGTCATGGGTGGAATCAGCATAAAATGCTGATGCACCATACCTATTCCGTTAGCAATTGCAATATGGGGATTAGATATCTTAACTTCCTGTCCGTTTAGTTCTATCGTTCCTGAATCTGCTTGATAAAATCCATATAAAATTTCCATAATGGTTGTTTTACCAGCACCGTTTTCACCTATTATCGCATGGATTTGCTGGTTTTTAATATCAATATCAACCGAGTCGTTGGCTAATACTTCGCCAAATTGTTTGGTAATGGATTTTAAGCTAACAGCATACATGATTTAGATTGGGTTAATTATATTAAAAAAAACCGGTATTCAGTTATTCCACTGAATACCGGTATCTAAATTTACCTGTTTCTCATTTTTTCTAAAAATTACTCAGGTCTTTTATCTCTGACTTTAATTTCACCATTGATAATTTTAGTCTTATACTGTTCAACCACTTTTTTCATGGTTTTATTGATCAGCTTTCCATTGAACTTATCAAGCGCATAACCAACACCATCATTTTCCAGACCAAATACTCTGAATCCACCTTTTAAGTTGCCTTCTGTTAGAGCTTTAATTGTACTGAAAACAGATACATCAACTCGTTTTAACATGGAAGTAAGTATTTGCCCAGGAACGATATAGTTCTGGTTTGAATCTACACCAATCGCATAAACGCATTTTTTAATTCGTCGATAGCAATTTCCTTTTCCATTCTTTTCTTTTATGGCAGCAAAAAGTCCATTACCGGAACCACCGGCAGCAGCATAAATAACTTTGGCACCTTTACCCATTTGTGCATTGGCTATTTCTTTCGCTTTTGTAGGGTCATTCCAGGCTGTTGGTGTATTTCCTACGTAGTTCACAATAACATTAATCGCCGGATATACTGTTTTGGCACCTTGGACATACCCTTGCTCAAACTTTTTAATCAGATCAATTTCCATTCCACCAATAAAACCAATGGTTCTTTTACCATTGACTTCTCTCGATCTCATGGCAGCAATCATTCCAACTAAAAACGATCCTTCATGCTCTTTAAATACCAGGCTGGAGACATTAGGAAGATCAACAACCATATCCACAATGGCAAAATTTAAGTGTGGAAATTCTTTGGCAACTTTTTCAATATAGGGCGCGTTCGCAAATCCAATTCCGAAAACCAAATCATATCCTTCACTGGCAAATGCTCTCATGGCTTCTTCAACACCACTTGAATCACCAGGTTCAGCATCCTTTAGTATGATTCCAAGTTCTTTTTGCGCCTTTAAAGCACCTTCCCATGCTGACTGATTAAAACTTCGATCATTTTTTCCACCCGCATCAAATACAATACCAACTTTTTTTTGAGCTAATGCCGGGACGGAAACCAAAATAAGCAATGATAAGATAGCTAAAAATCTTTTCATTTCCTCTCCTATTATTATTTTGAAATTAAAAGGACTGCTAACTAAAAGTTTGTCCTAACTAATTTTTTATTAAAAACCCGCTTCATTTAACAAAACGGAACAACAATTGAAATAATCTAAACCAAATTCAATATAAATACAAACTGGATTTCTAAAAAAAAACCTCAATATTCAATCAGTTTAATTAGATATTTGATTTTATTTACTTAATATCATTAAATTAAGAAAAAAAATGAAATAATCTAGGTTTAAAAATTTTCTCAATTATTTAAATATGTTACCTATTATTATATAGTTAAGAATCAATAAAATCGGGATTCATCCAATTATTTTTAGAAATTTGTATTTGACATCATCATTGATCCCATAGAAATTAAAGCCTCGTTTATTATTCGTCAGACAATCCCTAAATTTACCATGGAAAAATATTAATATGAAATACGATGTTTTCGGAATCGGTAATCCCTTAATCGATGTTATTATCAAGACTGAAGATTCCATGCTGAATGAACTTGAAATCAGTAAAGGAAGCATGAATCTGGTTGACGTTGAAAGACAAAAATTTATTCTGGAAAAACATGAAAATATCAGTAGATTTACTGCTTTGGGAGGTTCCTGCCCCAATACTATGGTGATGATTTCACAATTAGGTGGTAAATCAGCCCTACTTGGTAAAATTGGTCTGGATGAATTTGGTGACGATTATTTGAAACAACTTCAGGAATCCAGTGTCAACTCATATTTAAAGCGTAAAGATGGTATGACGGGTAGTACTATCATATTAATTTCCTCTGATGCTGATAGAACAATGAACACCCATTTGGGAATGTGTCAGCATTTAACAAAAGACGATCTGGACCTGGATGCCATCAGCCAGTCAAAAATCTTATATGTCACGGGGTATCAATGGGATACACCCAGCCAAAAAGAAACAGTTTTAACTGCTTTAAAACATGCGAAGCGTAATGGTGTTACCATTTCACTTTCCTTATCAGATCTATTTTGTGTTGAAAAACATAAAGCAGATTTCCAAAATCTTTTGGATAATTACGTCAATCTAGTATTTTGTAATGAGCTCGAAGCAAAACAAATGACCGATGAAGATCACCCAAAAGATCAGTTAAACAAATTATCTGAAAGTGTGGATCATGTTGTTATTACATGTGGAAATAAGGGATCAATAATTAAATATAATGATGAAATTATCGAAATTGATGCTTTTCAGGTAAAAGCCATTGATACAACTGGTGCAGGAGATGCGTATGCAGCCGGATATCTATATGCATTAACTCAAAATTATAATATTCAACAAGTAGGAAATCTAGCCTCAATATGCGCTGCTAAAGTCGTTAGTATTGATGGACCCCGCTGCAAGAACAATTTTAAGGCACAAGTCAAAGATTATTTAGTCAATACCATTAATTTACAAAACTTAAGCGAATAAACAGCATGTCTGAAAATATAGATGTAAAAAAAGTAGCCGAACTAGCAAGATTGAAACTGGATGGAGACGAAGAAAAATACTTTAAGGAAAAATTTAATGAAATATTAAACTATATTAGCTCTATTTCTGAAGTTGAAATCGGAGATGATGTATTGGAAAAAGATGAATCCCTGCAAAAAATATTTCAACAGGATGAGGTTCAAAAATCAGATGTTTCACCGGACCAATTCTCTGATTATGTTGAAAACAAATTTTTTAAGGTGCCTAAAGTTATTGGTTAATTTTTTATAACCAGGATCAATTTTGAAATTGATCCTGGTTATCTTAAATGTCCAAATTCTGAACCTTAAGCGCATTATTGACAATAAATTCTCTTCTGACATCCACCTGATCACCCATCAGAACTGTAAAAACTTCATCTGCCTCTACTGCGTCATCAATACTAACCTGTAACATTTGACGCTTTTCCGGATCCATGGTTGTTTCCCAGAGTTGTTCAGGATTCATTTCTCCCAATCCTTTATAACGTTGCAGGTAAATACCCTTCTTCCCATTTTCCAGTAAAAACTGGACCACCTCTTCTGCTGTATCAAACTGAAATTGTTCATCTAACTCAGATATTATTTTTAAAAGGAATTTATCATCAACTTTTTCAGTTTCCAATTCTTTATATTTGGTCAATAATTTATTATAACTATGAACATCAATAACATGTAGAGCTGTTTCCGGAATAATATATCGCCTTTCCTGAAAAAATATCTGTAATTCCCGATTTTCCTGCACATAAGTTACTTTTAATTCTTCATCAGGATGAGATAAAATGAATTTGTTAAATACTTCAAAAATTGATTTAATTTCAATGGTTTCAAGTTGAAGTTTGTATTTAAACAACAAGCTATAAACAATTTTTAGTTTAGAATTTTGAATCAATTTTCCTAATTGTGTACTGAGATTAAACGCAATCGTGGAAAATTCATTTAAAGACAAACCGGAGTTACTAACCATTTCATACTTATTTAAAGCAAAAGAAAACAATTTGTCGGTTAATAATAAATCATTTTGAATATAGCTTTCTTCCTTTCCTTTCTTAACTTTATATAAAGGAGGTTGGGCAATATATAGGTATCCTCTTTCAATCAATTCAGGCATTTGTCGATAAAAAAATGTTAATAACAAGGTCAGAATATGACTGCCATCAACATCAGCATCTGTCATAATAATTATTTTGTGATATCGGAGTTTAGAAACATCAAAATCATCTTTCCCGATACCGGTACCTAAAGCAGTGATCAAAATCTTTATTTCATCACTATTCAACATTTTATCAAATCTGGCTTTTTCTACATTTAGTATTTTACCTTTCAATGGCAAAATGGCCTGATTAGATCGATCTCTTCCTTGTTTAGCTGAACCGCCCGCTGAATCTCCCTCAACCAGATATATTTCACTGGAAGCCGGATCTTTTTCCTGGCAATCAGCTAATTTCCCTGGCAAAGAACTAAATTCCAAAACACTTTTCCTTCGGGTTAATTCCCTGGCCTTTTTGGCAGCCAGTCTGGCTCTTTGAGCATCCATTGATTTTTCAATGATTTTCCTGGCTATTTGCGGATTTTCTTCCATGAAGATCCCAAATTTATTACATAAAATACGATCAACAATTCCACGGACGTTTGCATTGGTCAGCTTAATTTTCTTTTGAGATTCAAATTGAGGAGCGGCTATTTTAACACTGATAATTGCAGTCATTCCCTCTTTTATATCATCCTGACTAACTCTATCCTCAGCTACTTTAAATATTTTATTTTCAGTTCCATAATTGTTGATGCATTTTAAAATAGCTAGTCTGAAGCCCTGTTCATGGGTTCCACCATCGGCAGTGTTAATATTATTCACATAAGAATACAAATGAAAATTATATGAAGTATTGTATTGGAAACACAACTCTATCTGAGTACCATTTTCCTCACCGGATATGTACATTGGTTCCGGTAAAACACATTGTTTATTTTTATTTAAATGCTCAACAAAAGTAACAATACCACCTTCATAATTATACGTTCGATTTTTATCATTTCGCTCATCAACCAGTTCAATTGTTAATCCTGGATTTAAAAAGGCTAGTTCTCTTAATCGATTAGCCAAAATATCATACTGGATATTTACATCATCAAAAATTTCAGGATCTGCATGAAATATGGTTGATGTACCTGTTTTTTCTGTATCTCCAATAATTTCCAAGTCAGAAGTATGTATACCTTTAGCAAAGGTTTGTCGGTGTATTTTTCCATTTCTTCTAATTTTAAGTTCCAGTTCATCACTAAGGGCATTAACGACTGAAGCACCAACACCATTTAAACCGCCTGAAAACTTATATGAATTCTGATCAAATTTTCCACCTGCATGCAAAGATGTCATTACCAATTGCGCTGCCGGAATTCCTGATTTTTCATTAATTCCAACTGGAATACCTCTTCCGTTATCAGTAATCTGAACTGAATTATCCAATAAAATAGCAACCCGGATTTTATCGCAAAATCCGCCCATGGCCTCATCAATACTATTATCTACAATTTCAAAAACCAAATGATGCAGCGCTGAAGAGTCAACACCACCAATATACATTCCGGGTCTTAACCGAACTGCTTCCAATCCTTCCAATTGTTCAATATCATTGGCTCTATAAGAATTACTACCTTCAGTCATGGATAACCTGCTATGAAACTATGATTTATTAAGAGTTGAATTAAATTAGATCTTATTCAGTGGACACTTTTGTTTTATGAAGTGTGTTTATACAAACTACTATAGCACCTTTGATATAAAAATCAATTTTATAACATATTGATATTATTATATTAATTAATTATTTTTCCAGATTCAATCTGATAAATATTTCCCAGGCCAATAAACTGGTCTGGAATTGAAGTGGAGGTAATAAAAACCTGATTGTTATTTTCAAAAATATGATGAATTGATTTTTCACAAACTGACTCATCTAATTCTGAAAATATATCATCTAAAAGTAACACAGGATAAAAATTTAATTCCTGTTTAATAATTTGATTAATACTTAACTGTAAGGCCAGAAATGAAATACGGTACTCACCTTGTGAAAAAGATATTTTATCGTGGATACCATCTCGAGTCATCCAATAGTTATCTTTATGGGGCCCATAAAATAGAAAACCTTTGGCACATTCAATTTCTTTTTTTGTTGATAGGAATTGAAAAATAATTTCCGGAACAGGCTCAATTTTATCTTGAAAATCATTAAAATAACATAATTGTAAGTTTTCAGATCTACCGGTTAATTCCTGATAAATAAGCGGTAACTTATTATTAATCTGATCCACCAGTTTTTTCCTGGAGGCAATAATTTTTGGTATTAAATCAGATAAAAGTCGATTCCAGATATCCAACTCGTTCATGGATTGTGATTTGAGAAGGATTGCTTTTTGTTTTCGAATGCGATTATACTCTTTGATCAGTTGAAAATAGGCAGTATCCGTTACGTATAAAATACGATCAAAAAAAGTTCTGCGCTCTATGGGATATTCTTTGAAACTGGACAACAAATCAGGGGCAAATAGGATTGAAAAAAAATTTCTGATAAATTCAGAAGAAAATCCAAGAATCTTATTGTTGATACTAACTTTTTTTCTATCCTGGATAATGGATATTCCAATATTATTGATCACAGATTGCTTTTCCACCTGCATTCGAATATTGGCAGATTCAGATTGAAATTGTTTTAATTGATCAATCTTTGGTGTACGAAATGATTTTAGATGGGAGGAAAAATACAGTGATTCAATTAGATTTGTTTTCCCTTGCCCATTTTTTCCGTAAATAAAATTTAATCCAGAATTGAAACTAGCTTCTAAGTGCTTATAATTCCGATAATTTATCAAAGATAAGGTTTTTATTACCATTCAATTTGAACAGGCATCAATATGGTCAGAAAATTCTCCCATTCTTCACAAGTTAATGAAACTGGTGTTACAGTTTTTGAAAAATTGAAATAGATCATATCATCTGGTGAAGATTCAAAAGATTGTAATGCTTCCAATAATAATCTGACATTTAAGCCTATATTTACTTCTTCATCATCGTAATCACAGTAAATTTCATCATTTCCTTCACCAAAATCCAGTTTTTGACTACTGATTAATAATTTTCCATCTTGAAAAGTAAATTTTACAAAAGAATTTGGTTCTCCCTCTGTCAGCGTATGAATAATTCTAATCGCATTAATGATTTCATCTTTTGCAATACTAACTTTTATTTTTCCGATAGAAGTTAATAAAGTATCTAAATTTGGAAAATCGGCTTCAATCAAGCGGGTTTTAAATTTTATTCGTTCGCTTAATACCTGTATTTCATTTTCGTTGAAACATATCGTAATATCTTCTTCGCTTAAAGTCAGAATTTTTTTAATATCCAGCAGTGCATTTTTGGGAATTATTATGTTTCCCGCAGATTCGATTTTGTTTTCTAAATTGGTAATAAATTGGGCAATACGAAAACCATCGGCACCTAGCCATCGAATTTGTGTGGATGATAAAATTTGTAAATTTAATCCCATTAAATTTTTACGGGATTCATTTTCACCAATACAGAAAATTGTACGATCAATGGCATTTTTAAATAGTTGTGCAGGTAATTGAAATTGATTAGTTAGTTCTCTAAATTCAACAACTGGAAATAGTCCCGAATCAATACAGGGTAATTTTACCTGGGAATGATCACAGGTAAGAAATACCCAGTTTTGGGGTGTTGAACGGATTTCTACACTGGTTCCTCTAAATTCTTTTGTCAGATTAAAAAGTCTGTATGTATTCATACAGAGCTGTCCCGGTTCAACGATTTCAACTGGAAAGTAACCTAAAAATGTTTTATCATAATTGGTAGCTTTAACTTGTAAATAATTTTCACCACTAATCGTTAATGCTTCTAAAAAAACATTATTAATAACGGATTGGGTTGATGCTTTTGGAGATATGCTTACCACAAGTTGTAATGCCTCTAATAAAATACTTTTTTCTATTATTATTTTCATAGTAGTAGTAGGGAGGACCTTAATCGTTAGTTATTTTTCAACATATTGATTTAATAAATATTTATTAAAAAAAAGCTGTGTTTAATAAAAATAAGAAAGCTGATCAAATATATCTTTTAATACTATTTCCTATTTTGATTGTGTAAAACCTAATCAGCTTAATTAATTTTTAACAGAAAAAACACAGTAATCTTTATCTATTTGATTTTATGATAGTTCTTTCATGATTGAACTAATTGTCTGTTTTATTTCCGGATCAATATCGACCCACTCTTTCGTTTTTTTACAAGCCTGTAAAACTGTTGTATGATTTTTCCCGCCGAAATGTTTGGCAATTACCGGGTATGACAATCCGGTTATTTCACGTGAAACATACATTGCAATTTGACGCGATTTTGAAATCTCCTTATCTCTTTTTTCAGACAAAATATCTGTAATTTTGATATTAAATTTCTTACAAACAACTTTAATGATATTTTCAATGGTTTTAGGATTTTTATCGATATCTAAAACCTCTTTAAGAACGCGTTTTGTGAAATCAAGGGTGATTTCCTGATTTAAAAGAGACCAGCTGGCTTCAAGGTGAACCAAAATTCCAAGAATATCACGAACATTATTTTTTACAGATTTGGCAATTAACTCAATAATGTCTTCACTCAAAATCATATTCATCTGTTCAACCTTTGTCCGGATGATAGCAAATCTGGTTTCGAAATCGGGTCTTCCGATCTGGGCAACCATTCCGGAATTAAATCGATTGACCAATCGTTCTTCTAAATTTTTGATTTCTCTGGGATATCGATCAGCTGTTAAAATGATCTGTTTTTTATTTTGAATGAGTTCATTAAATATGTGGAAAAATTCTTCCTGAGTACTTTCCTTGTTTTCAAGAAATTGAATATCATCAATTAATAATATGTCAATCATTCGGTACTTAGTGCGCACTTCATGGCTTTTTCGGTAACGAATTCCATTGATGACTTCATTGGTAAATTCTTCTGAGTTTGTATATTGGATTTTAAAATTTTCACTATTACATTTGACATTGTTGCCAATGGCCTGAATTAAGTGTGTTTTTCCTAAACCAACATCTCCACAAATAAATAGCGGATTATATTTATTTTCCTGAACGTTGTCACCAACAGCTTGTGCTGCAGCAAATGCAATATCACTGTTACTTCCATTAACAAAATTCTGAAAATTCAGATCTGGATTTAAACCATCAGCACCAGCGATGTTTTTATTATTTAAGTTTTCAACAAGGGCTACTTTCTGAGGTTCTACTTTATCCTTACCGACCTGTAATACCAGTTGAAAATTTTCATTTAAATTATAGGGTTTAAATGATTCCAGGATATGTTTATGTATCATTTTTTGGTGATGATCCCTTATCCAATTGCAGAAAAATTGATTGATGCCACCGATTGTAACTATGTTTTCATTGAGATTAATTAAAACCAATTTATTGACCCAGGCTTCAACTTCATCGATTTCTAATTCCTGAATCAATAGATCGATAAACTGAGTCCAGTTTTTTGATAATTCTTGCAAAGGAATCATAATAATATAGTTATTAATTACAATATGTTATACTTAAATAAGTTGATAAAATAAAAAATAAACTTAAGACTACCTTAATATAGATCAGAAGTTAAGTATGAATTAAAAATTATGTTAAATTGATAACTACAAATGGAATTAAAAGAGATAATAGATTTATTGCATTCTGAATTAGAAAACAATACTCAACTTAATATTGGTTTGATTGGGGATTTAGGTAGCGGAAAAACATTTCTTGTTAAAAAACTGTTGGAAACTATAAATCCTCTGTTGGAAAACCAAGTTAGTAGTCCAACATATAATATTTGTAATATTTATCAATTTGAAAATACAATAATCCATCATTTTGATTTATATCGTATTGAAAATGAAGAAGAATTATATGAAGTTGATATCTGGGAAAGTATTGAAGGATCTGAAAATATTACCTTTATTGAATGGGTAGATATGTTTTCCCAAATCAAACATAAGTGTGATATCATTGTCTCTATTGAAATAATGGAACAGGAAAATCGAAAATATAGGGTGGATACAAATAATGAAAATAAATAGCCTATTGTTAATAACTGGTAATGCCGGAAAGTTAGAAGAATTTAAAACACTTCTGAATATTCCAGGATTCAAAATGAATTATAAATCATTAGATGTAACGGAAATACAAAGTCTGGATATCGAAGAAATTGGACATTTTAAAACAAATGCCGTATTAGAATGTGTTCAGGAAATAAATGACTATGATGCTGTTATCACAGATGATACAAGTCTATCTTGTATGGCTTTGAATGGATTACCAGGACCGCTGATAAAATGGTTTTTAAAATCGATTGGAAGAGAAGGAATATTAGAACTCGTTAATAATAAAGATAATACAACTATTGCAACATGTTTGTTAACATTAGGTATTTTAAAAAATCGCCAGATTATACAGTTTCAGGGAGATGTTAAGGGTAAACTGGTTTCTCCCCAAGGAAACAGGGGATTTGGGTGGGATCAGATCTTTTTACCAGATGGGTTTGATAAATCATATGGTGAAATGGATCCGGATAAAAAAAATGCCATTAGTCACCGGGCATTAGCCGTACAAAAATTTAGGGAATGGCTGCTAAACTAATTTGAGTTACTTAAAAACACGCTAATTTTCAGGTTTCTGATAGTGTTTTTTCTATAATTCAGTTAGTTTGATGTTTTATAAAACAATAACAAATTTATAAGTGTAAAAAATGGGTTTCTAAAATAATGAATCTATCCCTTTTTTTCAAATACCTGACAATGGGTTCCTGACGCTTTATAAACTGAAATCGAAGGCATAACAGCCGACTTAAAATTCCACTTTTTACAACCATAGGGATGTTTCTTTTCCCAGGTAATATAATAATGTTTACATTGACCACATATAGGTCTTTGTGGAGTGTTCATAAATTCCGAAAAATTAATTTAAGATATTATCAATTTGAATTAGGGATTTTATGCAGAACCATAAAAAGATGTAAAGTATCTCATTAGTAAAATAATCTTATCATATATTCATTAAACAGAGGTTAGCATGTCTTTATTTGAAACTTTCAAAATTGGAAATAAACGGGCAAAAAATAGGATTCTGGTTCCACCTTATCAAGATGATATGGCCCAGAGAGATGGTAAAGTGTCGCATACCATTTTTGAGCACTTAATGAGACTGGTCAGGGAAGGTGCCGGTGTTGTTGTTTTTAATTCTGCATATGTTACCCGGCAGGGAAAATCCAGTCCTTTTCAACTGGGTATCGCTGAAGAAGATCATTTAGCAGGTTTAAAAAATCTGGTGACCCATATTAAAGCAGAAGGTGTTATTACTGGTATTCGTTTATCCCATGCCGGTGCAAAAACTTCTGAAAGAGTGTGTGGTGAGCAGCCTATCGGACCTTCTTCTATTAATTTTGGTAAAGATTTTGACTTAAGTCGTCCCTTTGATGAAGACGACGTTGAAGAGTTATGTTTGTTCTATGCGCATGCAATTGAACGCGCTGA
>Ga0233431_1003490_pt1 | contig 18761 bp, 16 predicted proteins | sample SI_118_April2016_FD_179867 | JGI IMG/M metagenome (GOLD analysis project Ga0233431, IMG submission 179867) | Seawater microbial communities from Saanich Inlet, British Columbia, Canada - SI_118_April2016_200_MG | ecosystem: Environmental > Aquatic > Marine > Inlet | place: Canada: British... | reverse complement strand
ATTCTATAGAAGCTTGGTTAATTGAATCAGCTTCTTATCCTATAGTATCCCTTTTGCTACCAACGAATAATTACTAAATATTGCCAGCTAAAATCGACGGGGTGCCGCCGGTTCGCCACGATCAAGATAGCGAAAAAAGTGATTGAATTCCATAAAGTATGTTATTTTAATCGCCCCTTCCGGACAGGCGGCCACACAATCACCGCATCCCATACACATAGGCAGGATTTCGGTCATGCGGCATTTTTTGTCTACAATTTCGAGAGCGGCTCCGGCACAAGCTCGGGCGCAAAACTGACACCCTTTGCATTTTGATGTATCGATAACGACCTCGCCCAGCTGCATGTCTTGACCGACTTTGAGGTAGCTTTCGACCTTTTTCCGATTTTGTTTGGTTAAAACTTCCGTCATAATTCCTCCCTTAATAGACAACTTTAAAAGACCCATCCTCGGCTAACCAGTCGATGGCTTGGGTTTCACGTTCCACATGGCCGTCAGGTGTGCCGTGGGAGTATCCGACGGCGATGGATGTAATCAGCTCATAGGGATATTGGATGCTGAGTTTTTTGAGCCATTTTTTCTTTTTGGCAATTAGCGTGATAAAGCTCATCCAGCAGGTTCCCAATCCCAGGCTGTTGGCAGTCAATACGATATTCTGCCCGGCAATGCCGATGTCCAGGGGCGGTCTTCCCGGGGCTCTCATGTCGGCCGCTAACAGGATTACAGTGGGGGCGCCATGCCAGGCGCCCAGCTTACCATCTGCGATCAGGGTGACTGCTCCGAAGGGGATGGGATGCATGTTATTCGGCATTTTTTTCTGTAACCAGCGTACCAGCCAAGATCTGCCGCCTTTCCCCGGTTGGGTGTAGTCCAATAACTTTTTGATTTTTTTTGACTCCTCCACAATATCAGCGGTCATCTCGTCGATGACCGACGCATCCTGGACAACGATGAATTTCCACGGCTGGGCGTTGCCGGCCGACGGAGCGAACCGGCCAGCCTCAATTATTCTGCGCACCAGGTATTCCGGCACCTGCTTTTTTTTGTAGTACCGGATACTGCGTCGCCGGTAGATGGTATCCTCGACTTCGTTAAACGCCGCTCCCGGCTCTGGAGGAACGATCAAACCCATCTCTTCATCCATATCGGGTAGAGCCACTTCTACGATTTTGTTCATGCTGATATCCTCCTTGCTGCTGTATTTTTAAGTCCGAAGGTTCAAAAATGAAACGATATGCGGCTTTATCGAGCACATTACGTCTTTTCCAGAATATGGACACACATCGCGGCTTCACCATCGTTTCCGATTGTTCCCCCGCCATTTTCCGCCAGGGCGATCCGGGGATTGGCTGTTTGACGTTTCCCCGCTTCACCGCGCAGATGTGTAACCAGTTCATAGATCTGGGCCAATCCGGATGCACCAATGGGGTGACCGCGTGAGATCAAACCGCCGCTTGGATTTACCGGGATTTTGCCGCCCAGTGCAGTGGCGCCGCTTTCTGCCAGGACGCCACCTTCCCCTATTGGACAAAATCCCATATTCTCCGTCTGATACAGTTCGCCGAAAGCTGTGGCATCATGGACTTCCACCACATTGATGTCCTCCGGACCCACACCAGCTTTTTCATAGGCCGCACGAGCAGCCCTGGCGCCGATATCATTTCCTCCGCCCCAGGTTGCTGATTTCAGCACAGATGCACGGATCAGGGCTGCCCGGGAATTGGGATGTTCCCTGAGAAACTTCTCCGAACAGATGATCACGGCCGCCGCGCCGTCACCGGTAGGGGCACACATCGATCGTGTCAGGGGATAGGCGACTTCATAATCCGCCATCACTTGCTCCACCGTCTGGGGAAAATTGTACTGGGCCAGGGGATTCAAGACCGAGTTGTTATGAGCTTTGGCAGCAATAATAGCCAACTGCCGCTGGGTAGAACCGTATTTTTTCATATGCTCCTGGGCGACTTCGGCATAAAAATCCATGAACACCGAATGACTGCCTTTTTTCTCTGATCTGCCATCGCCGTTTTGATCCCGGGCTGCTTCCTCTATTTTCAGCTGTTCGATGGTCCGCATGGTCTCTTCGACATCGGTACCGGAGACAAAACTATTCATCATCATTTCACGATCTTCACTGTAAACTTTTTCCACGCCAATCGCCAGCGCACAGTCGTATAGCCCTGCTTTGATTGATGTCCAGGCACCGTGCAGTGCTGTGCTGCCGCCAGCGCAGGCATTTTCGGAGTTGGTGACAGGGATTTTGTCCAGATTGTTTGATCCGAGAGCGACCTGCCCCCGGATACAGTGTTGAAATTCTGTCATTCCCCAGCCGGCATTGGCAAACCAGGCGGCTTCCAGATCTTTGCGTTCGAGGCCGCAATCCTTCAAGACCTCTTCCAGGATGTCGCCGGTCAGACTTTTGATGCTGCGGTCCAGGTATTTACCGAACTTGATCATCCCAACGCCAAAAACGTACACATTGTTGCTCATTGTTCCTCCTAATTGAAATGGTTCACCATCTGTAAATTCCCGATGATTAAAAACTATCTATTTCGATCTGTTTATCACTCCCATGCTCTCTATTTTTTCCTGGCTTGGGAGCTCTTTTGTCTACTTTTATACGGTTATTTCTCTTCGTATGCTTTTTCAAAGACCTGCCCCTTATAATGGCTGCGTTCCAGGCTACCTGGCTCTGCCCATAAAATTTGCGGGCGGATTTTAAGTTTGCGGCTCATAGTGGCAGTGATTTCATTCTCTAACGCTTCAATTTCACTCGGTGCCAATCCTTTGGCATGTTCCACCCGTATTTTCAACGGCGGCACAACCCGAGGGGGTTTTTCTTCAAGAACGATGCGCAGCTCTCCGGTGACACGCGGCGCAAATTCGTTGATCGCTCCCTTGATATGGCTTGGGTATACCATGACACCCTTGACCTTGAGCATGTCATCTGCACGACCAACAACTTTATAGCGAAATCCCGAGCGGCCGCAAGGACAAGGATCGGTAAACACCTGGTGAATATCGCCCATGCTTTGGCGCACGACTACCATTCCGTCGCCGATCAGGGTAGTAAAGACGGCCTCACCTTTGGCGCCTTCTTCCATAGGAATCGGATCCTTGGTTTCAGGGTCGACCAGTTCATAATAGCACAGGTCGTCTCCCATCCAGTGCATGCCCTGGTATTCGTCATGATCACAGGAGTATCCGAATCCAGCTCCCGCATCAAAAACCTTGCATTGATACGCCTCTTCCAGTTTGGCTTTAACTTCCGGTATACCGGCTCCAGGTTCGCCGCCGCAGACCAGCGCTCTAAATCCTAAATCCCCTACCGGTTTCCCCAGGACTTTGGGCGACTGTTCGATCAGGTATTCCGCCAGTGAGGGGGTACCCGCGTAGACCGTACCCCGGAAAAGCGACTGCATCATTAGAATTCTTTCGCTTTTGGCCTCGGCACCCACTGGCAGCATCATGCAACCAAGATTTTGCATGCCCAGCATGGAGGGGATGCCGGCGATCACCATGGACAGAGCAAAACTGTACAATATTCGATCGTGTGAGCGGATACCGGCCCGCCAAGCGCCGCGGACATAAACTTCACCCCACAGGTTGTTAATGTCAAAATTGGTCAGGGGATAAGGTGTTGGAATCCCGGTTGTGCCCGTTGTCGTTCCCATATAATCCAGGTCGTCCACACTGACAGGCATAATCTGGTCCAGGGCTTTCAGTATGTCCCCACCGCATTCAGCTACCAAGGCTTGCAGGGATGCTTTGTTGAACAAGGTTATTTTTTCCTTGAATTCCTCCATACTGCCAAGCGCTTCCGGGTCCAGTTTGCTGTCCGCCATCATTCTAGCATAGAAGGGGGCGTTGATTTTGAGTCGTCCCAGCATGACCTTTAACTTGTCCAACTGGATTTTTTTCATCTCTGGCGTATTCAGAAGCGGTTCAATCTCCATGTTCCAATAAGGGCGTTCCTGTGACACTTTTTCTCCTTGGTATAGTTGGTTTTTGTATTTATGAAGACGGTTTATCAGGCGATTTTTCCAGCATCATTCAACCGGAAGGTTATATTTTAAGCAGTAGTCGGGATATATATCCTGACCTAACTTCAGCAGAGGTAACAACTGAAGCGTTTTTCCAACCGGACCTTTGGCCCTGATAGTTTGCTGTGCCAATGCTTCGGGGATGTTAAGCCGGTTCAACCAGAATCTGTGCATGCTGTCACAGGACATTTTCAAAGTGATGAGGGGAGTCTTGTCCATGGAGTTCCTGCCGAACCTGGGGCCGTTTTTATCGACAAACATGACCAGGTCCGGATCATCAACCTCGAAAAATAGCGAAATGCCATTCGCCCCAATATTCTGGCCGAATTCCGTCGTATCAATCATCTTCAGTAAGAATTCTCCGAAAAGTCGTTCAACAATCCATTTGTCTTGAAATATGGCCATCTCTTGCCTGTGCCTGATATTTTGGATATTTATTAGCGGTTGATCAATATTAGTGGCACCGCTCGATATTACCTCATATCCTGTCGGTCTCGGCAATTGAGTGCCGAAAGTGAAGTGGGTTGCAAATCTCAGCGACACGTCACAAATTGATAAAAATATTAGAACAATATAGCTGATAAGCGTCCTATCCAACTATAACGTTGGGGCATGATGCGTTGGACGATATCCCCAATAATTGCATCTGGGCCTATGAGAACCCTGACTTTCTTTTTCTTGATACCTTTTATGATCGCTTTTGCTGCTTTGTCAGGCGTGACACCCGCATACTTATCAAATGCTGCGCAAAATTGTTCCCGGGTTTTACCACCTGGTGATGATACAAATAAAGCACTATTTGTAAGATTTGTACGAATACCGCCTGGATGGATGCAGGTCACGCCAATGTTTGAACCTCTCAATTCCTGGCGAAGAGAATCGGTGAAGCCTCTTACGGCAAATTTCGCTGCGTTATAGGATGATTGATTTGGATTGGAAATCAATCCGAACAGGCTGGAGAGATTTACAATATGTGCTTCAGTTGACTCCTGTAAATAGGGAAGGAAATATTTGGTCCCAAATAGCACTCCCCAGAAATTAATCCCCATTAACCATTCATAGTCCTCAACTTTGTGCTCTTCAACCGTTGCTGCCATCGATACACCCGCATTGTTAATGAGGATATGAACTTCTCCGAGATTTTGAATCACCTTTTCTGGATAAGCCTGCATGGCTTCTTTATTCGAAACATCAAGGACTTCACTGTACACTTTGATTTTTTTATCTTTAAGAAGATTTTCGGTTTCAGAAAGGGTGGCTTGATTAATATCCGAAATTGCAAGGTGGCAGCCCTCTTCAGCCAGATTGAGTGCCAACGCTCGACCAATTCCGGATCCTGCCCCTGTGATGACGGCTGTTTTCTCGTTTAGATTCTTCACGGCATTTCCCTGAATTTGAAAAATTTAATGCTGATCATCGCAACATGCGAAACATTTACTTTACAAAACTATTTTGCATAATCAGTACCTCACTAAATGTTTTCTTTATTAATTGTAATATATGGATAAAAATAATTCAGGCACAGGATTAAAACGGTTACTGTCTAAAATATGGACACCTTGTGTCTTGATTTTCAAACACTCATTGTGATAAATGCTCAATAGCGAATAAGCAAAACCATAAACCAAAGTCACGATACGCACCCCTGGAATTTCAATGAAAAATACCTTACCTGAACTATCAGAAGCCCAATGGGGTTTCATGGCCGTATTGGATATACTGGGCGGCAACAGCCTGATTGAAGTGGTGGGCATTCTGGCGCCCTTGTTACCAGGGCCGCTGTTCGACTTGCTGGACAAAACCGAGATCCGAGGGTGGATGAAGCGCGAGGGTGATGATCGACTGGCCCTCACTAAGGATCTACCGCAGGCGTTACAAAACAGGCTGAATAAAATCAATACCAGGTGTCGTTTGGGTAAATTAATCGAACGTATATTGAAGGAAAACCTCCTGGAAAAAATAGACCAGACAGCCATGATTCTCCTTTTTGAAGGTGGGGGCAGGTTGACGGATGCCAGTCAAATCGGAATGGAACAGGCGCATCAATCATTGGTTAGAGGAGAAAACGAGATTGCTAAAAACTTTTTTCAGCAATCCCTTGATCGGGTGTTCGACCTGGAGGATCTAGACGCGAAAACCCTGTTTATTCAGGGGACTTTGCAATTTTCCAATGTTTGTTTTTTCCTTGGGCAGAGCTTGAATGAAATCCCCAGATATCTCCACCGGGCTCAGGAACTGGCAGGTCAAGTAGGTGATCGCCGTTCCCACGGTATGATCAATTTGCACTTCGGCCGACTTTTTTATGTTACCGGTTTGCGGGACAAGGCATTGGTGGCTTTTTCCCTGGGTCACGAAGAGATAAAAGAACTGGGGGACGATGATATTCAGACCCAGTCGGCAGCATTTATCGGTATTTATTTTTTTATGCAGGGGAAATTCACCGAAGCGGTAAACCATTTTGAGAAAGCAGAAGTTTTATACCAGGCAGACAGTCCTCTAAATCTCTCGGTATCTTTGACACCGCTATTTCTAGGATATTGCACCATTTACCTGGGCCGGTTTCACCAGGCCATCGGCAGCCTTGACCTTCACTGGCGCCTTGCCCGCGAACGTTCCGACTGGTCGCTGGCCACTTCCATCAGGGCTGTTTTGGGCACGGTTCTGGTGCTACTCAATAACGAAGTTGAAGGCTTGCAACACCTGAAACATGCCCGGGAGGAGGCGCAACGGCATGGCAATTCAGCCGCCCTGCATTTATGTGGTGGCGGGATTGCCCTGTACTATTTCCGCCAGGGAAAACTTAAAGAATCGTTTGAGGAATCGAAAAAAGCGATGGAAATCGCCTCGCAATCGGGGCTGGTTCAACAGTTTGCTTCTCCCTGGGTATTGGAATTGTTGTACGAATATCATCGACAGGGATACGAACCGGTTCCGTATCGCAATTACCATGAAGTACTTAATCGAATTCACCCGCAGAAGTTCGACCGTATCTGGAAAGAGTTGAATATTCATTTACAAGGCGTGGTGTTGAGGCTCAGAGCGAAAGAAAAGATGGACGACGGTCTCTATCCAGAGTCAGTATGGGATGACCTTCAAGAAAGTGCGGATTGCCTCCGGCAATCCGGAGATCCGGTGCAACTGTCAAAGTCTCTTCTGGAATCGGCTCGCTGGGAACTAGCGGCAGGAGACCGTCAAAAGGCGCGACAACTGGCTCAACAGGCCTGGCGGGAACTTGGTGGGTACGCCGATATATTCTTTCCAGATGATTTCAGGGCTTTATTGGATGAGAGGGGGCCCCTTCCAGAGACAGAGCATTCCCGGGAAGCTTTCCTGAAAAATTATCTTGAAATGTTGGAGATATTGATTCCGACTCAGAATCCGGATGAAATAATGTCTCAGGTTGTCAGGGCAACCAATCGATTTATCGGCGCTGAAAGAGGGGGGCTGTTCTGGTTCCCGGAAGGCAGATTTACCCGAGAACCCGAGTTAAGGGCCGCCTGCAATCTGACCGATAACCATGTCAAGGCGACGGATTTCAAAAAGAGTCTGTCTTTGGTGCTGGATGCGTTTCGTACCCAAAAACCGATACTGGTTCGCCCGGATAACCGAGGCACACAAAAGGAAAGCCGCGCTATTCAAGCTATTCTTTGCATTCCCCTTAAAATAGAAGGTACTGTCAAAGCTGTCATCTACCATAACAATTCATATCTGAATGATGCTTTTGATTTTTTGGACGTTCCCTTGTTAAGAAAAATGGGACAACATCATAGCATGATCATTGAACGATTAATGGACTATCTCAGGATTAAAAATGAAAGCCGCCTTTTCAATTCAAATAAAACGCACCATTTCGAACATGGTGATCAGCAACCTATCATCACAGGCTCTTCAGTCGTTCTGAAACTACTCAAACAAGCAGAACAGGTAGCCGCATCCGATTCCACCGTTCTAATCTCCGGAGAATCGGGCACCGGCAAAGAGCTTCTGGCCGACTTGATCCACCAAAAAAGCTTGCGCAGCGACGAACCATTGATTATCGTTGATGCAGCAACCATCCCGGAAAATCTCTTCGAAAGTGAATTGTTTGGTCATGAAAAAGGTGCTTTTACCGGGGCTGAGCGGCGGAAAGTCGGTTATATCGAATTGGCGGGTAAAGGCACACTGTTTCTGGATGAAATCGGTGAATTACCGTTACATATTCAAACCAAACTTCTTCGGACACTTCAGGAAAAAACCTTTGCCCGGGTAGGCGGTACCGCTCGTATAAAATCTGATTTTCGTCTGATCACAGCCACGAACCGGAGCCTGGAAAAGGAAATGACCGAAGGACGATTTCGTGAGGACCTGTATTACCGCCTGAATGTGGTCCCACTCACACTGCCCCCTTTACGCGATAGGGGTGACGATGCGTTTAAACTGGCTCAGCAATTTGTTGGTCGTTTTTGCAGGAAGCATGGTCGTGAACCGATGCTGCTCAGTGCCATCGACAAAAAACATATTTTAAAATACATTTGGCCCGGTAATGTGCGTGAATTAATGAATGTTGTGGAACGAGCGGTCATATTGTCAACAGGTGATCAATTGGAGTTGAATCTGCCGTCCGACAAATTGTTGCCGGTTTCCGATCCGTTCGGTGATAAACCGACCTTGGATGAGATTCAACGGCGGTATATCACCTATATCATCGAACAAACGGGAGGAAAGATCAGTGGGTCAGGAGGTGTAGCGGAAATATTAGGTTTGAAGAGATCCAGCGTATACGCTCGTATGAATTCACTGGGAATGAAAAGATGAAACAGTCTGTCCCTTGTCTCACTAGTTATCAGCGGATAATTACTGGTCGGAGTGAGAGGATTTGAACCTCCGGCTCATGCCTCCCAAGGTGCTCCGGTCCATCAGAGGAAACTTCAGCGGAATTATTCCAACGCCGTAAAAAAAACCAAACTGGGGGACTTCACTTTTCACGACCTGAGACATGCTGCCATAAACAATATGAGTCTTGCGGGGAACGATTACATCACGATCATGGCAAAACTGGACACAAAACCATGTCAGTCTTCAAACGGTATAATCTGGTATCAAAAACGGAACTGGAGAACACTAAATGGCTGAAAAAGTCGGCAGAGAAATCCGCTGATGTTGACCAAGGGGAAAAACAGAGGGGGGATAACTACGTAGATGCCTGAAATGATTTGGCATCCCCTCGTCCATACATTACGAACTGATTATTACGAAGACATATTGGCTTTTTCAAAAGAGACACCGGACATCCAGCGGATTCTTGGTGAATCCAATTAGCTCACCTAAATGACAACGCGGATATTCAGGGAGTATAAACCAGACCCTCAATCGGAACCAAGGAACAAGAAATAACCAAAAAGACGAATCACCTAATCACCGATTCACTGCCCGCCTCGCTCACAACGAACATAGTATGTCGTAGTCCTAGCGTGCAAATATCACTTTTTTGCGACAGAACCGAATTTGGTACTTATTGATCCAGTTTCATAGAGGTCCGATTCGCCTGTGACTTTGACATATCAGGCTTTTCCGATACCATTTTCTGATAGCGACCGGCGGACATATTAAACCAGCGTTTAAACGCTCTTTGAAACACGCTCGGATCGGAAAAAGCCAGGTGAACCGTGATATCCTTGATCTTCCAGCCTCGTTCCAGATAGCTAATGGCCAGATCTTTTCGAACTTGATCAAGAATGCTGGAAAAGGAGGTCCCTTCTTTTTTTAGTCGCCGGTGCAATGTCGTGCGATCCATTCCAATTTCGGCTGATAATGATTCCACACTAACATTGCCGCTGGAAAGCCGGGACCGGACCAGCATTTCAACCTTTTCCCGAAAAACAGCTTTCTGAGATTTTTTTTTCAGCCATCCCTCAGCCTGTTCTTGAAAAACAGCTTTCAGGTAGGGATTGGCGGACACGACCGGTAACCTGAGATCCTCTTCCCTAATAAACAAGGCATTCTGTTCCATGTTAAACAGAACCGGGGCTTTGAAAACACTGTGGTAAGCCGCAGCATGGGCCGGGGGAGCGTGCATGAAGTGAACTTCCATTATCTTGAAATCTCTACCGATATACACGCCGAAAAGTCCAACCAACCCGGACATTGCGTATTCCGCCTGCCAAACCGGAGAATAATCCGTGATATTTGAATAAACCACGGCAAATTGCTTTTCTTTTTGTATCAACGATATCCGGCTTATATCCGAATCAACTTCCGCATAACGGGAAAGGTACTCGATAGCTTCCCGCAACGTATTGCTATGTTTGGCAACATGGTGTGAAATACCGTAATCGATTTTGGGGAATTTGGAAAAAATATGCAGCGCGAGAGCAGGATTGCCGGATTCCGTAATGGCCATTTTGGCCAATGCATCAACTTTATCAAAAGACGTAAAGAAGGCTGGATCATCCATCTGATTCCAGGTGATACCGATCCTATCTTCTAGTTCAGACAGTGGCATGTGGCCTTCCAGAATCGCTTTGAAAAACAATCTCATGCCATCACCGCCTGTCATTGCTATGGTTGTCATTGATCAATTTATCGTTAGGCGGATTTAAACCGTATCAAACCTGAACAGGATCTTGGGAGAGAGTTATCATATTGACAGTTTATCGTCAAAGAATTCTTTAGACATGCAGACCGGAAATAGAGAGCATGTGACGATCATATACCAATATAGGGAGGTCTTCTGCTGCAGAGAATAGGAGCGGCATGGTGCGATGGACCAGCGGTGTCAGTTAGGGGGCGATCCAATTCAGGCCACCGCTGCGATAGAGAGGGAATATTTCACTATCAGGCTTTATATTGAACTGCCAGGATGGGGAAGTTACTCCTTGTAATATAACACGTATTTAATATTGACTAATTTCTAGCCAAATAATTCGGCAGCATTGGAGTAGAGCCATTTTCGCTTGACGTCTTCTTTCAGCGGAAGGTCTCTCACTTCCTGGACGATTTGCGAAAGGGGCAGACCAATGTCTCCGACACCTGAGCTGAACACCATCCGGTCTTGCAGTAGAGTATTGGCGAATTGCAGCAGCATTTCCCATCCGGAACCCGGTGTAGCCAGATGTTTGGGACGGTGAGAACAGGTATCGATGTAAAGGTTCTGGTGACGGCGCGCCAAAGCGACCATCTCATTAACCCAGGGCCAGCCGCCGCAGGTGGCGATGATCTTCAGATGGGGAAACGCTCGGGCGACCGGATCGATGTATCTTGGATGCCCGATATCCCAGCGAAGATCCGTGTTGAAGTTCATTGACGCATAGATAACCACTGGGATTTGCAGTTCTTGTGCCTTGGCATAGATGGGGAAGAACTGGGGATCATCTGCCTCCATGTTTAAATGCAGGCCGGAGGCATACACGGCGGAAAAACCAAGCTCCTTGACCGCGTGCTCCACATTTTGAGCTGGATCTCCCTCGTTAGGATCGATAATGATCAACCCTTTCAGCCGATCGGGGTATCTGGCTATCAGATCCGCCGTACGTTGAGTGTCTTGCGACAGGATCAATCCACTTTCGACCTCGGCTTCATCCAATTGATCAAAATAGGCTTCAAGGCTTAAGGACAGCGGTTCTGCTATTTTCACCAGTTCGTCTTCGGCCCCTCTTTGAATTAACGCTTCCGTTTTCAGCTGAAGCTCTTCCAAACTCATCCCCAAGTTACCGGCCAATCGAGGACCATATATGTTTCGGTAATTGGCAATCCCATCACTGTTGGAACTGGCAAACATCATTTTCAGTTTATCGACCGCGTCTTTTCGCGATGCAGGAAAAGGAAGGCGTAAATCAATCACTTGTTCCACGGTAATACCCTCTTAAACATTATTATTGCCATTGTAGACGACGGGGTTTATCAACATCGACACCCTATAATACCCCCTCAATAGGTCACATACCTTGCCGAAAATGGTGCCCATCGGTCAAACCAGGGGCGCGCTTCTTCCAGCTCATAGGCCAGTTCATAAAGGGTTTTATCATCTCCGGGTTTGGCCGAAAAATGACTGCCGATGGGTAGGCCGGTCGTTTTTGACCAGGAAAGCGGCACTGACATGGCGGGGGCTCCAAGCATATTCGCCATGGGTGTATAACTCATCACCGTTTCCATTGCTTTACGATTGTCGCGGTAGGAGCCTTCTGGAGAGATAGCTCCAACCTTCGAAGGACCTTCAGGTGTTACCGGGGTAAGCCAGACATCAACCTGTGTATGAAATTCCACCATTTTGGCTGACAGTTCTTCCACATATGCCTTTGCTTTTTGACGATCCTCATCCGTATAGTTTTCCGCTTCCCGGACAAGAGAGATGGTCCCATTGGTCAGCAAACCCGAATTCTCAGCCGGCTTTCCAGTCAGCGTTTCAAACGGTTTCAGGATACCCTTGAACTTGATGCTGAACAGGGTGGCATAGGCTCTGAAATACGCCTCTCCATGCACTGGATTTTCAACCGGAATAATCGTGTGTCCGAGGTCCTCACACAGGGCAGCCACATTCTCAGTCGCGGCTTTGATATCTTCTGCCGGCTCATTGCCAAAGATGTTTTTTGTGGTCAGTCCGATCCGCAATCGGCGGCTGGACGGTCCTTTGATCTGCCCCACAACCGGGTATATTGCTTTATGAGAACGGTCTTCGGTTACGGCAAAGAGTGCGGCACTGTCTCTCACGCTTCTGCCAATCGTCTGATGGGTGCGAAAAAAATGATGACCGACACCTTCCGGTTCTCCACAGACCATCCGATATCGACTGGGCTTCATCCCAAGGATCCCACACCAGGAAGATGGCATACGATTGGATCCACCTCCGTCTGTGCCATGAACCAGCGGCGTATATCCTGCGGCTATTGCTGCCGCTGAACCACCGCTGGATCCTCCGGATGTTCGGGTCAAATCCCAGGGGTTTCGTGTCGGGCCAAAGGCCTTGTTATCGGTTACAACCATTGACGCAAACTCCGGCAGGTTTGTCATACCGACAAGATTCAAACCGGCATCTTCCATGGCCTGAACATAAGCAACCGAAGACTGGCAAACATTCGTCAAATTAGCTACTGAACCGTCGGTTCGTCGTACTCCCGCACAATCGATAAAGTCCTTTAACATGGTGGGGACTCCGGCGAAAACACTATCAGCGGGAATCTGGTCCGCCTTGTCCAGGGCCCGCTCGATGGTAAGGGTCGTCATGGCATTGATGGTGCCGTCCAGGGCCTCGATGCGGCGGGCTGTCACCTCAACCAGCTCCCGGGGGGTTACCTCGCCTTTGCGGACCAGTTCTGCAAGGCCTAGCGCATCATAATTGAGTAGTTCGTCTGTCATATCAGTTCTCTTTTTTTTAAACAACCTTCATGCGATCGTGGCAGTTGCCAGTCAGGTCATTCTGATTGGTTGTTAGTTCTCTCTTGATCACTTTGCCCACCGAGGTCAGCGGAAAGGTCTTTCGGTACTCGATGTAACGCGGGATTTTGAATTCAGCGATTTTTCCTTTGCAGAATTCGATAATCTCCTCAGGCGTAATCGTTTCGGGTGTTTCACCTTCCAGTGGAACAATATAGGCCTTAACCTCTTCATTCCGGCTTTCGTCCGGCACAGCTACAACTGCAGCGTTTGCAACTTTGGGGTGGCTTTTAAGGATATTTTCGACTTCATTGGCCGAAATGTTTTCGCCACTCCGCTTGATCATTTCCTTTTTCCGGCCGACGATGTAGTAGTAACCATCTTCATCGATCCGAAAGAGATCGCCGGTATACAGCCAGCCGTCGACCAGGGTCTCAGCTGTGGCTTTCGGATTCTTATAGTAACCGGTCATCATACCGGGCCCCTTGAGCAACAATTCACCTATTTCTCCCCGAGGGACGTCGTTGCCCATGTCGTCCACGATCCGTGCCTCCCGGAGTTCAGACAGTTGCCCCACACTCCCGGACCCCGACATTTTAGCGTTTTCAATGGAAATGGCAGTTGCAGGACCGGACTCCGTCATGCCATACCCGGCGCGCAATGGAACATTGAATCGCTCTTCAAACGGCCGCTGAAGTTCGTGAGGAAATTGCCCGAACATCATAAATTTCAGTTTATGCTGCTGGTCAAGGGGGGATTCAGGTTGTTTGAAGGTCCAGGCTGCCATGGTAGCAAAGGAGATGGTCACGCCGTATTTACGAATCCATTTCATAAAGTTGGAGGCACTGTATTTCTTTCCAACTACCATGGCGCCGCCGGCCGAGATACACATCATCATTTCCCACTGGGTATCGATGTAATAAAAGGGGGCTACACCCAAAAACACGTCCGCTTCAGTCATGGTCATCTGTTTGGCGGCAGACTGGCCAAAGATCAGCCAATATTCATGGGTCAGCAGACACCCCTTGGGAAACCCAGTGGTACCGGATGTATACTGGATATTCAGGATGTCATCCTGCGCCACTTCGTGCGGGGTAAAATCGTCAAAAGCGTCTTCTGCCAGTGTTGACAACAATTCACCGTCAGATGCGCCTGGTTCGCCCGAAAGCAAAACGGTCTTGACGGCAGGGGTTTTTTCAGCAATTTTTCGATAGACCGGTAAATAATCCGAATGAATCACCAGAGCGCAAGCATCGGAATTGTCCAACACATATTCCATGTCTTGCGCCTGATACGCAATATTTAACGGGACCGCCACGGCTCCCAGTTTTGCCAGTGCCAGCCAGGTAAACGGATAATCGGGACAATTCGGCAGCATTAATGCAACATGATCACCCTGCCTGATACCCTTGTCCTGCAAGGTATTTGCATAGCGGTTGATCTGCCGATTAAGCTCCGCATAGGTGAAGGAGAGGTCTTCCTCAATAAAATGAATGGCTGTGTTGCTGCCATATCTGGCTGTGGCCTCCCCCAGCAGAGTCCCGATGTTTTTTGCTAATCCTGAAACTGGCATTTTTTCTCCTGAATACCGATACACAATTCAATATCGTTTACTGACGCTGCAGGCCAATCCCTTTTTTGATTGCAGGGAGCGGCACCAGGCAATAAAGCCAAAAAAGCAAACGACATTGACCAACAATTGACGATTCCATCCGATATGGAATGGGCGGTTTCGCGATTCGGTTTACCGCACCAGAAACATGGAAACGGATGGCACCAATGACACAAAAACCAGGACGGCCAGCATCAGGGCAATAAACGGTAGCACCCCCCTGGCAATCAACCAGAATTTCTCCTTGAAGGCGGTCATAGCAACAATAATGTTAAAGCCAACGGGTGGGGTCAGAAATCCGATCTCCAGGTTCAACACCATGATAACCCCCAGATGCACCGGTTCGATCCCATAAGCAATAGCTGCCGGCAACAAGACAGGAGCCAGAATCAAGATGGCAGAGATAATATCCATGAAACAACCAACGATCAACAACAGGATATTCAAGCCTAGGATAAACATGATCCGGTTATCGACCACGGAAGTCATCCAGTTAGCCACCATGTCCGGAACCTGCTGGGTTGCCAACAGGATGTTAAGGCTCATAGCAATAGCCACCAGGGGAAAGAGGGTCCCAAACATCTGGGTCGTCGAAACAGCCGTATCATAAAGGTCTCTCAGCGTCACTTCCTTGTGTACAAAAAGCTCAATAATGATTGAATAGAAAAGAGCGACCGCCGCTGCTTCTGTAGGTGTAAAAAATCCAGAATAGATCCCACCCAGCAGTATAATCGGCATCAGCATGGACCAGATGCCATCTCTTAATGCGGACTTTATCTGTACAATATCCCAAGGTTTACTCGGCAGACGGCGATTGGCAAACAGAGCATAACCGCTCAGTACGAGGGTCAGCAGGATACCCGGAATAATCCCGGCGATAAACAGCTCCACCACCGACGTCTCAGTCACAATACCATAAAGAATCATGGGAATGGACGGCGGGATGACAATTCCCAGTGTCCCACCGGATGTGACGGCACCCAGCGCGAATTTTTTTGAATATCCCTCCTTGAGCAGAGCCGGATACATGATCGTTCCAATAGCCAGCAGGGTCACGGGTGAAGATCCGGAGATGGCCGCAAACACCGCACACGATAAAATAGTTGTGACCGCCAGCCCTCCCGGCAATGGAGAGGTGAAGGCTTTGATCACATCAATCAACCGTTGCGCAATGGCCCCCCGGGTCATAACGCTCCCGCAAAGGATGAACAACGGCAATGCCAGAAAGACCTCCTTGTCCGCGGCAATATACATGTCCTCGATGATGTACTCCAGCACCCCATCGCCATAAACAAGATGGATATATGCCGCTACCACCAGGAGAATGGCAACCAGGTTCTGGCGCAGAACCAGCAACAGGACAATAATTGCAAACAGCAGCAGTAAGCTCATTTTTCCTCCTCATCAGCTGGGTTCAGATTGGGAAAAAGAGCAAACAACAGATAGCGCAGAGCGGTTGAAAAAAATGCATAGGGTATAACAATCTGAATCGGCCAGAGCAGCCAGTCCAGTAACGGAGCCGTGTCGCCCATTTCGAAACCGGTGTGCCAGAACAAAACAGCATAATATCCGGCCACTACAAATATAGCGCTGGTTACCAGGTTTGAGACCCGGTTGATGCCGGGATTCCATGCAGCGGGGAACCAGTTGTCGGCCACCCGTGGCCGCATATGTAAACCGGCTGCAGAAGCCAGCCCAACACCCAGAAATCCCGCGATGATGGACATGTAGACAGCGAACCGCTGGGTTCCCAATACCGGAGAACTGAGTATCTCCCGGAAAACCACATCAGCCAGCACGGTAACGGCCAGCACTCCGTATGCGGAGGCCGCCACAACCGCCTCCATCTGATACAACCGTTTCAAAAAAGTTCCTGCTCCACTCATATGCGATCCCCCTACTTTTTACAGGAAGCTTTTCCGTCCTGGATCATCGCCCAGACGCGCTCCGACTGACCACCCACCATCTCAACAATTTTCTGCTGCTGAGGTATAACTGCATCCTCCCATTGCTGCCGCTCTTCAGGTGTCAAGTGATGAACCGGGCCGCCTGCTTTCTCATACTTTGCCGCCATCATTGTATCCAGGCCTCGAATCTGCTTTCTGAGCCCGCTAATGGGTTCCTGGGAGTCCATGAACTGTTTCTGCTGTGCCGAGCTGAACCGGTTCCAGGCTTTTAAACTCATCAGAATGAAACCCGGTTGTCTGCTGTGCTCGGTAAGCGTCAGATAAGGCGCCAACTTCGGGAACCCCATAAATACATAAAAAGTCGGTGTTAAATCTCCACCGTTGACCATACCAGTCTGTATTGCCGCGTGAAACTCGGAAAATGGAAGTGGTACCGGATTTGCGCCAACCGATTGCCACATGAGTACTGAAAATTTTGACTGGTTGATACGAAGTTTCCAGCTTTTAACGTCAGCAGGTGTTCCCTTCACTTTCACCAATTCTCGATAGTGACTTTCCGATTTTAATAATGGAAGATCTGTTTTCTCCCCAATTGGGGAGAAAATCTCTCGATGTGCTTTAAAAGCATCGATATACCTATAAACATTAGAACTTTTAATATCAAATTTCTCTTTGCAATATTCTTCAAAGGTTCTGGAAACAGATTTTTTATATAGACCTGTTTCCTGGATCTCAGCCAGTGCTTCGCCGATACTTAAAAAACATTCCTTACCCTTTTCAATCCCATTCCACACCTGTTTTTCTAGTTGAGGTAATGTCATTGACTGTTTAATTTCTGACTTCGTATTGCTATGGCTATGGCTATTAGATTTTGATGACAATTCTTTGGTTTTCAGTGAATCTTTTGCGTCCACCTCAGTAGCAGCTATATCTTCTTCCCCAACATTAGATTCTAACAATTTGTTGATAGCTGTTTGCTCTGGCCTTTTCTTTTTTTTAGAGAATGATGTTTTAGGCTTCACCATAAATTTCCCAAAATAATTCGTTCAGTTCTAATTTTGCTTTTTTATCACTCGGTGTGATTTCTTCAACAGCAATGCCACTCCTGGATGATTTACGAAATACGTTCCTCTCCCTGATAACACTTTTCATCGGGGATAAATACTCAAAATCTTCAATAGCTAATGTTGCCTCTTCTACTTCTGCCTTTCCTAACAACGGATGAGTTGAAACCCTTGTAAATAGGATATTTCCAGTTAAATTTTTATTGCCTGCCTTCCTACATTCGGGGATTATTTTATCAATAAATTCTAATGCCCAAAGATCAAATTGGCTAGGCAATGTTGGAACAATCAAATTATCAGCCATTAGTAGGGCGAGTCGTAATTCTTCACTATCTTTCCCTCCGACATCAACCACAATATCTGTAAATAATTTCTCCAGTTCATCAATCTCTTCAACAAGGTGTTTTCCTTTCAACTTTATACATTCAATTTTAGGGGTAATGCCAAGCTCTAAACGCTCTAAATTCCAATCGTATGAACTACCCTGTGTGTCTGTATCAACTATCAATATTTTTGATTCAGGCTCCCTGATCGCTCGCAAAACTGCAATATTTGTGGAAAGAACACTGCAGGCGGTTCCTCCTTTTTGAGAAGCAAATGTAATAATCATTATTCCCCTTTAAGAATGTTTTTACCGTTGAATGCAGAAATAGTATTATCATGAAATGTTTTATCAATGGTTGTTTAAAGAATTTAATGAGTCAGAATAGATTCTTAGATCCTTCAAAATCCTATCACCTTATTTATCCTGTCAGGCTTCAAATCACACTCACGAAGCAGTGATTGA
>Ga0233431_1003489_pt1 | contig 18780 bp, 18 predicted proteins | sample SI_118_April2016_FD_179867 | JGI IMG/M metagenome (GOLD analysis project Ga0233431, IMG submission 179867) | Seawater microbial communities from Saanich Inlet, British Columbia, Canada - SI_118_April2016_200_MG | ecosystem: Environmental > Aquatic > Marine > Inlet | place: Canada: British... | reverse complement strand
AATAGGTTGAAAATCATACCCCGTCAATGGGAGATGATTTTCAAAAATCATCATTAACTACAGCCCTGGCTGGCACCACAGGTTATACAAACATAACAGGTTCCTGTCCTTAAAAACTCAATTCCGCCACAATCAGGACAGGGTGCGTGATCGTCGGTTGTGACTGCTTTTAAGGCGTCTTGCAAAGGATCATAATCTGATTTATTTGAATTCCCAACTTCCTTCAGTTTCTCAATTTCTGGTTTGATCTGCAAAAAGTCTGTTCTGCCTAGATAGGAATAACCGAGGACTCTGAAAATTGCATCAATCAGGGAGGTAGCATTCTTTAAATATGGATGACCTTCAACACGGCCATGGGGTTCGAATTTTGTAAACGAAAATCGTTCAACCAACTTTTCTAATGGCACGCCATGCTGCAAACTAAATGAAATACTGATAGCAAATTGATTCATTAATGCCCTGACGGTGGAACCTTCTTTATATCCCAAATCCACAAATATCTCACCCAGACTACCGTCAGTGTTTTCTCCACTTCTCAAGAACACCTTGGTTCCCGATACTTTGAATTCCCAGGTTCTTCCATATCTTTCATCAGGTAGTTGCTTTGAAATTCCCCAATCCAGAGCCTTTCTTTCCTGTTGTTTTAAATATAAATGATGCAGTTTTTCAATTTCACCTTTGAGATAATTAATGGTTTCTAAATTGGAATCTTCCTGATCAGGTGCCGTATTTAACGGTTGGGACCCTTTGGAGCCATCCCGATAGATTGCAATCGCTTTGACACCTAATTTCCATGAATCCAGATAGATGTTACGGATGTCTTCAACACTACTGTTATTAGGAACATTAATAGTTTTGCTAATGGCACCACTAATAAAAGGTTGAATGGATGCCATCATTTTTACATGTCCCATTGGTGCAATTTCACGTCTTCCAATACCACTGGCAATCGCGCAATCAAATATCGGTAAATGTTCTTCTTCAAGCTCAGGTGCACCTTCAATGGTCGTATTCTTTTCAACATATTTAGTGATTTTTTCAATTTGACTTTCAGAATACCCAAATCGATTCAAAACAGCGGGCACACTCTGATTAATTATAGGAATAACACCACCACCGGCCAGCTTTTTCCACATGACCAGTGAATATGCAGGTTCAACCCCCGTCGTTGCACAGTCCATCAACAAGCCAATGGTTCCGGTTGGCGCCAGGACAGTCACTTGTGCATTACGATAACCGAACTTCTTGCCATTCGTCATCACCTGCTTCCAAACAGCGTTGGCATCATCATTCAATTGTTGAATTAAAGCGTGATCTTCAAATTGATACTGGGGTTGCTTTATAGCCTCACGATGTTTGGCCATGACATCTAACATCACGTTTTTATTTTTGGCATATTGCTTAAATGGCGTTTTAGCTTTCGCAAATTCTGTACTAACATCATAGGCCTGACCACTCATAATCGCGGATATTAATCCGGCAATAGCTCTTCCTTCATCACTGTCATAAGGATGTCCAATTAGCATCAATAACGTCCCTAAATTGGCAAACCCTAATCCGAGTGGTCTGAATTCATGACTATTTTTAGCAATTTCATAAGTTGGATAGCTTCCAAAATCGACTAATATCTCTTGTGCGGTTAAGAATATACGGCAAGCCGTTTTAAATTTTTCAGTATTAAATTGATCCCCTTCATAAAACTTAACCAGATTTAAACTGGAAAGATTACAGGCTGAATCATCAACAAACATAAACTCAGAACAAGGATTAGATGCGCGAATCGGAGAAGAATTTAAACAGGTATGCCAGCTATTAATGGTAGTATCAAACTGAACGCCAGGGTCTGCACATTCCCAGGCAGCTTTACTAATTTTATCGAATAGCCAACGCGCTTTAAAGGTTTCATTCGTTGCCCCGTTTGTTCGATTAATTGTACTCCAGTCCTTATCATTTTTCACTGCTTGCATATATTCATCGCTCAGTCGGACAGAATTATTACTGTTTTGTCCACTGACAGTTCCATAAGCTTCACCATTAAAATCAGAGCTATAGCCTTTTTCTATCAAAGCTCTGGCTTTGGCTTCCTCTTTTACTTTCCAATTAATAAAATCAACTATTTCAGGGTGGTCAACATCAAGACATCTCATGACAGCAGCTCGCCGGGTTGTACCCCCGCTTTTTATGGCACCGGCCGCGCTATCCAAAACTTTTAAAAAGCTTAACAATCCAGAACTTTTGCCGCCACCACTCAGCCTTTCATCAGCACCCCTTAAATTACTCATATTAGAGCCGGTGCCACTGCCATACTTAAATAATTTGGCTTCATTTTTCATTAATTCAAAGATATCGGCCAGATCATCATTGACACTTTGAATGAAGCAAGCACTACCTTGTGGACGTTCATATTGATTTTCTATTTTCTTAAAATCACCGTTTCCATCATAGGCATAATTTTCACCATTACCACTGATTTTGTATTGATGATAAATCCCGACATTAAAAGATACCGGACTGTTAAAGGCGCCATATTGATTAAGCAATAACCACTTCAAATCGTTTTTGTAGTTTGTGGCATCTTTTTTAGATTCAAAGTAACCATTTTCAACCCCCTGATCTGAGATAGTGTCCGCCACTCTATTGATTAATTCTTTAACACTGGATTCATGTCCTATTTTATTAGGAATACCAGCCTTTCTGAAATATTTTGAGGCGACAATATCTGTGGCTAGTTGGCTCCATTTAGCAGGTACCTCAACATTTTTCATTTCAAATATAATTTTTCCGTTAGCTCCGGAAATCACGGAATTCCTTTTTTCCCATTTTACGGTATCCCAAACTGTCGGAGTCGATTTGGATTTTTTAAAAAAAGATGGGTCAAATTTAAGTCCTTTTTTCTTACTTGGCATTGCAACTACCTGTTAACATCGATTTTCTAAAAACAACAGGTTAATTAAAAATAGATAATTAACCTGTTTGACTGGAACAATAAAGTACTCCAAAACACTACCTTACTTTTTTTAAGGTGACTGCTTCCACCAATAACGTATTCTTAGATTTCATGCAAATTGAAATTAATTTAAAAAAGGCTTTGAATTTCAATTTGTTAATTTTTCAACCTGGTAATTAAATGATTTTCAAGCCTGTCTAAATCAGAGCTTAGAGAAAATAAATTTTTTTATAAGTAAATTAAGATTTTCTAAAATTTTACAAAAGACTGATTACCAAACGGGAAAAAAGTATTATAAATTCTAGGAATAATAGTCAGCGATTAAATCAGAAAAATATTTTATCGTTGAAGACTTAAAAAATAATCTTTATAAATTTGTCAAAACCTTAGGATTATTATAAGTTAGCAATTGGCTATAACGATTTTAACCTAAACCTCCAGTTTGAGTGAATCAATGAAAATAAAGTCTATTTTGTTTTGTCTAATTTCGCTTTTCCTTACACAGTTAGCAATGGCTGAATCTTGTTATTTATTAATTGAAAAAACCGGTAAATTTGAGCGAACAACTATATTTGAAATAACAAGCACCTTACTGGCTCAGTTTGTAGAACCTGTTGAAGAATTCCCCGCCGGAGGAGTGAACAAGCAGGATTGTTTATATAAATTATCTGTATTAGAGGATTCAAATTCATTATCTATTGCCATTTCAGGACGATATGTGGCTGGTTTAGGACAAGCTGATCAAATAGGTATCAGTGGCCTTCAACAATCTATTTTAAGAGCCCTGTGGGGAGCTGATGCTGAAATTCAAAGTGAAATGTGTGTTGCTTATCAATCACTATTAGATAAAGAGTGTGAAGAATCAATGATTGCAGTTTCAGACGAACCGACACAATCAAGCTCAACACCGGAGTTCTGGTTTGCAGAATATGAAGAGGACGATACCACTATTTATCTAAAATTTACAGAAAACAATACAATTGATGTTTGTATTAATGAGAAAGGTGAATACTATTTTGAAACCTTAGCGATCAAAAATCAAAAGGTCGAATGGGATCAGGAAGAATACCAAATAGAATATGAAAATGATATTTTGCTGCTAAAGGGTGAGGATGATTTGGATTTTGAATTTAAAGAATCCGTGCCTGAAATTTGTCAATTTTTCTTAACGCAGAAATCTTCTGCTGCTATTGATTATGATTTATTGGAAGGTACCTGGTATGTAGAGTTCGAAGATGAAGATGCAGCACTTTATATTGTTTTTAATCAAGACGGAGAAGCAGAAATTTGTGAATTGAAAACGGGTAAAGTTGTTGATCAATTATCAGGAGTAGCAAAAAATGACAGCTTTATTTGGGGTGATGATCAACCGGTTCCAATGATGTTATCATCAGACTATCTTTTCATCAAAGGTGAGGATTATGTCGATACGTTAGTGAAAACTGATACAACTCCTGAAGCGTGTCAGGAATAAACTTGGATGGGCAAAGGTAATTTACTGAGGATAGTCTGTTTTATTTAACTCATCTATTGAATGGGTAACATTGTAAATGCTGGCTGCCACCTGTAAATGTATCGCCGGAACTGTAATCATATAAAGAATACGGCGCTTTAATCTCTTTTCCCCACTTTTTTGCCACCAATATTCAATCCAGGTTCCTGTTGTTGAATTAGTATTCTGACAAGCTTTTTTTAAAAAATAGAGCCCCTTTTTATCCTGAAAGTGTTCAAAACTGATTCCTCTAAAGGCACTGGTTTTTGGATGGGCAACAAATGTTTGTGTCTCACAATTTAATATGAATACATAGCTATTCTTCCAACTAAATTGCCCATTTTTATCATTAAAAACCGTAATTCCTGATTGTTTCAGTTCACTTAAAAAAAAATAGGCTTCTTTCACTTTATAATATACTTCTTCAGGTTTCATTTCAGAAGCAACAGTATAAGCAGAAGCTAGTTGCAACGAAATTAGTATTAATAAAAGGAGTAGTTTTATCATTAAATATGCGAGGAGTATAAATTAGATAACTGATTTTTTATCATATTACTCCATTCAAAATTTGCCGTCAATTTTGTAGTTGATCAGTTTAAGATCAGCCAAAGAAATATTTAAAAAATGTTCCAATTAATTATAGCGTTTTCCTATCGCATAGTAAGAATATTATCATTTTATATAAGTAGGCAGAAATTGTGAATCAACCACCTTAAGACCAATTTCAATATAAAATAGACAGCTTAAATATTTATAATGTATAGTAGCCTAAATTGTAAATTTTCTGAATAATGTCTTTAAACTAAAAATAATTACTTCATATATAAAAATAATTCCCATGACGGACCATTTACCTGCTCCTGAAACACAAATTCTTTTTTTCCTGCCTTTGGTTGAAAATTACACTAAACAGCTGGAATTCGCATTTAGTAAAAAAAATAAACAAGCCAGTTCTGAGCATGAATGGCTTTTTATCATTGATGAAAATGAATCCGGAAAGTTTCCTAAACACTATGTTATTGAGAAAATCTGGAACCAGTTCATTTTATACCTAAAAAATGAATCAAAGATATATTGTTTTATTGAAGAACAAACAGCAGGCCTGGGGGTAATTAAGTCAAAATACTGGCTATTCTTCTCTCCTAAAACAGCAAATGATTTCTTTACAAGACAATTGGATAGGCCTAAGGGTTTTAGCCTGAAAAAAATAATCACTATTCCATTCATGAATATTTTAACCCCTATTCAGGAAAAAGTTAGTACAATACTCGATGATGGCAATTCAAATCCTAAGATTAAAATATCAGAAGCTTTTCAATTCTTAAATATTGCAGAATTTTATTTATTAGAAGAAGGATTAAAAGAATTTGATCAGTTTTTCCGTTCAGCCATCTCTTTCTATTTGTTGAGTGAGGTGTTGTTACTACAAAAAGATATTACTAACCCAAATTTATCTTCCGGCATTGTACAGAAAAGATTGCAGTATATTTTTAAACTTTGTTGGCGCTATTTCAGATCTGATAATGAATTGGAATCAAACTATTATAAAAAAATGATTTCGGTCACAAATAGTGAGGTAATCAAAGCTTTAAAACTGGCTGAAAAAAAAATAAAAGACTTTAGAGAAGCAACGAAAATACCTTCTCCATAAAAGTAGTTCCAGTCACTTATTATCAGTTGGGACATTTTATATATTATTTAAGTATTTTAGGTTTCTCTTAAAATTGAATTGCCGCTTTTACCAGATAATTCAATTGACTCTAAACATTGAATAGTAGACACTAAGCTGCAAAAAACAACAATAAACATAACATTTCGATTGAAAATATCTGAAAACATAATAAGCGTTAGAACATCCTAACTGAGGATATATGAAAGTCGAGTACCTAAATCCTTTTATATTCGCAACACGTAAAGTACTTAGCATGATGGCCTTCATGGAGTCCAAACCTAGAAAGCCTTCATTGAAAGCATCCGGAGACCTGAAAGCTTTGGGTGATATCTCCGCTGTTATCCCTGTCTCGGGTGAGTGCAATGGAAGCATCGGCATTAGTTTTACTGAAAGTTGTATTTTACAGGTTGCTTATCAAATGTTTGGTGAAGAATATGACGCCATCAATGATGAAATTGTTGATATGGTAGGCGAAATTGTAAACATGGTCAGTGGTGATGCCAGAAAAGAACTTGAAAAATTGGGCTTTAATTTCCAGGCTGGTATTCCAACCATGGATCATGGTAAAGGCCACTTGTTAAATCACACTGTCACCGATCGAATCATCATCATTCCTTTTCAAACTAAAAACGGTGATTTTTTCATTGAAACCTGCTTTGATTCAGAAAAATTTCTGTAATTAAAAAATTTAATATTGATTAATAATAAATCGATCTTTCTGAGATTGAAGTTGAGATATAAAGATTTGGTGTATAAGGACAATTTATGGAAACTGAAGAAAAAAAGCGTTCAATATTGAAACATCGAAGGCATGAAGTAAGTAAGGAATATGCCAGAAGAAGAGAACTGGAGACCGATAAGGGTTGGGCTTTGGATACAGATGAGGTTACCATCAGTATCGAAAACCTTCAGGACCATTTATTCTCACTCACCAAAGATATCACCATGGAAAAGCACCAGCGACTGATTAGTGAATATAAACAGTTTTTTGATGAACTTGGTAGTGACCAGAGTATCCTTTTTGAAATTATCAGTGTTTATAAAGAAAAAAAAGTTGTTGAAGAATTAGATGTTGACCAGAAATCAATACAGGTACTGCATGATAAAGTTAAGGGTAAAATCCCTAAAGTGCCGCCTGGAAATAACAAAGAGATAAGTATTGAAACAATAACAACACAGGATACCTGGGAAAAATTCAATGATATGGTTCATAGAACCGGACTTAACCAAAAAGACTGCATTACGCTTTCTTTAAGGCTATTTGTTGATTATTGTACAAAAATTCTGGCTGAAGATAATCCACTTAAATCAGACGATAAAAAAACAGATAACGCCCGAATTTTTAAAAAACTATAATAAAAATAAAGCGGCCCGATTATATCAATTACTTCAATTTATATCGCAGGGATTTGAAAATTTATAAACACTGATAAAGACAGTTAACACAAAAACAAAATCCTTGCTCAATTCTCTCTCTTTCATTAATGATACTTTTTTTAGTTTTAACATTTAGTATTTATACTCTTTAAGAAGCCTAAATTAAAAACCATAATTCTTCTTAACATCGTTAGCACTGAACATGATATATTTTAATTCCTTTGCGAGAAATGAATAATATCTTTTTAACAAACTATTAAATTCTAAATTTATATTACCAAAAATTTTACTATTGTTATATAATCAAAAACATAAATGTTATTGAGATACTTATTGGTTCAGGCAAACCAGAATTTTGAGTTTTTCATTCTCAAATATTAATACATTTTCACTATAAAAATTATGTCTAAAAATTTATATATTTCAGCTATCGAGGCCCGATCCGGAAAATCTTTAGTTGCCTTAGGAATTATGGAGCTAATTAAGCGAAACGTCCGTAAAGTCAGCTTTTTTAAGCCCATTATTAATATAGATGTCGGATCAAAAGAAGTCGATAATGAAATTACTCTGATTTCTAAATATTATCATTTGGATTTTAATTATGAAGAGATGTATGGTGTCACTTTCCAGGAAGCCCGGGCGTTAATCTCGTCAGGGCAAAATGAGGCGCTGCTTGAGAAAGTATTAGCCAAGTATGATGCATTGGAATCCAAATCTGATTTTGTTCTTTGTCTGGGAACTGACTATGAAGGGGTTTCCTCATCATTTGAGTTTGATATTAATGCGGAAATCGCAAACAATCTTGGAAGTCCGGTCCTGATTGTGGCAAATGCCAGTCATAAAAGTGAACAAAATATTATTAAAACCTGCAAATTCGCAGTGAAGTCTTTTGAAGAGAGAGATTGTGAATTACTAGCTCTTATTATCAACAGAAGTGATCCGGAATTGGCGCAATCAATCGTTGAACAAAGTCGTACTGAATTGAAAGGCAAGGTTGATTTGATTTACACTCTTCCTGAAGATGAACTATTAGGTAGCCTAACAATGGGCGAGGTGGCTACGCATTTAAATGCCAATATTTTATACGGACATAAACAATTACACCGCCACATTTCAAAAATTCTCGTGTCGGCAATGCATTTGGATCATTACTTAGAACGTGTCTCAGAAGGATCACTGATCATTACCCCTAGTGATCGCCTTGATATTATCTTCGGAAATTTGGCAGCCTTAAAATCTCAAAGTATGCCAAATATTGCAGGCATGATCCTAACCGGAAATATGGAATCTGATAAAAATTTCTATAAATTGGCTGAAGGGGTTTCTGATGTTTTTTCCATATTAAAAGTAAGAACCGATACTTTTGAAACAGCAACATCTGTATCCCATGCTCATTCACGCATCACTCCTGAAAATACTCGAAAAATTTCAGTTGCTTTGGGTCGTTTTGAAGCAAGTGTTGATACTGAAAAGCTTAGAGAGCGAATGTTGTTATACAGTTCATCTAAGATGACACCAAAAATGTTTGAATTTGGTCTGATTAGTTGGGCCAGAAAACATAAACAGCATATTGTATTACCTGAAGGTAGTGAAAAAAGAATTTTACAAGCTGCAGAAGTGCTGATCAATCGGAATGTCGTTGATATTACACTATTAGGTGATGAGGATGAGGTTGCCAAACAGATATCCAACTTGGGTATTAAACTGGATAATATCAATATCATTGATCCAGTCATGTCCAGCCATTTTGATGAATATGTAAAAACTTATTATGAGTTAAGAAAACACAAGGGAATTACCATGGACCATGCGCGGGATACCGTGTCCGGTGTCAGCTATTTCGGCACCATGATGGTGCACATGGGGCATGCTGATGGTATGGTTTCAGGGGCGACACATTCAACCTTGCATACCATATTACCCTCTTTTGAAATCATCAAAACCAAACCGGATTGTTCACTGGTTTCCAGCGTTTTTTTGATGTGTTTAAAAGACCGGGTTATAGCGTATGGTGATTGTGCTGTTAACCCGAATCCCAATGCACAAGAATTAGCCGAAATTGCCATTAGTTCAGCAGAAACCGCTCAGATATTTGGAGTCGACCCAAAAGTCGCTATGTTATCATACTCCACCGGAGCTTCAGGAAAGGGAGTCGATGTGGAAAAAGTTCGTGAAGCGGTAAAATTAGCAAAACAGAAAGCACCACACATACTTTTAGAAGGCCCCATTCAATATGATGCTGCCGTTGATCCTGATGTCGCAAAATCAAAAATGCCTGACAGTGAAGTTGCTGGAAAAGCAACTGTTTTTATTTTTCCGGACTTAAATACCGGAAATAATACTTACAAGGCGGTGCAACGATCTGCAAAGGCTGTGGCTATCGGTCCTATTATGCAGGGAATGAACAAACCAGTTAATGATCTCAGTCGAGGATGTCTGGTTCCAGATATTATTAATACAATCGCTATTACAGCCATTCAAGCACAAGCAGAAAAAGGACTATTGTGAAAATCCTCGTTATAAATACAGGCAGTTCATCTATTAAATATCAATTGTTCCAAATGGATGATAAAAGTGTACTTGCCAGCGGATTAATCGAGAAAATCGGAGAAACTACCAGTAAACATATATATAAAACCCAGGCAGGTAAACAGGAATTCAATAATCCTGTTCCCAGTCATGAGGATGGTTTAAAACAGGTTGTCAATTTAATTACTGATAAAGTTGTTGGTGTCATTAAAGAAAAATCAGAAATTAAAGCAATCGGCCACCGTGTTGTTCATGGAGGAGAAGTCTTCAAGAAACCTTGCATTATTGACAATGAAGTATTAAAAGCTGTCATTGAAAATGTTCCATTGGCGCCACTTCATAATCCTGCAAATATAACCGGAATCGAAGTTGCTCAGAAAATATTCCCGGCTGCTATACAAGTCGGCGTTTTTGATACGGCTTTTCATCATACAATCCCCCCCCGGGCGTTTCATTATGCCGTACCATTGGAACTCTACCATAAACATAAAGTTCGCCGATATGGTTTTCATGGTACTTCCCATCATTATGTTGCATTACAGGCAGCTGAAACACTTGGAAAACCTTTAACAGAAACAAATCTAATTACTGTCCATATCGGTAACGGAGCTAGTATCACAGCCATTAAAAATGGCCAAAGCATTGATACTTCAATGGGATTAACGCCGTTGGAAGGTGTCATTATGGGCACTCGTTGTGGAGATATTGACCCCGCCATCCCTCATTTCCTCACAGCCCAAACAGATATGGATATTGACGATATTAATGATCTGTTAAATAAAAAAAGTGGTGTGAAAGGGATTTGTGGTATGAATGACTTCCGGGATATTCATGCTGCCAGAGAAAAGGGAGATCAAAAAGCTCAACTGGCATTTGAAATGTATGTTTACCGGATAAAAAAATATATCGGTGCATACAGTTTTGCTTTAGGACAGGTAGATGCAATTATTTTTACAGCTGGTATTGGTGAAAATGATGATGATGTTAGACGAGAAGTGTGTTTAGGATTGGATAATTTTGGAATTAAAATTGATGTAGAAAAAAATGAAGGTCGATTTTCTAAAATTACCGCTATTCATCAGCATGATTCTGAAGTTAAACTATTTATCATTCCAACCAATGAAGAATTAATGATAGCTACTGAGACCAACAAACTGATTTAAATGAAAAAGGAGTTCAGCGCCTTTTTCATTTAATTTTTAATTTCCTGACTATTTTTAGGAAAATTAATTTAGCAATATCACTATTCAATCTCATAATCAATCATACGTCTGTCATAAGTTCTGGGACGTACAGTTTTACCGGCTTTTACATGGGCGGGGTGATTTTTATAGTTTTTAAGCGCTACTTTAGATTCAAATTTTGAATAAAGTACAATATCACTCGCTGTTTTAGTATTGCTATAATCAAATCCGACTTCAGCTTGGATTAATCCTGGTACTTTTCCCACTAAACCTTCAAGGACCCTCTTTATGGCTAAAGCATCAGAACACTCTTTTAGGGGTTCCGTTTTGTTTTTTAATTTCCAGCAAACGATGTGCTTAATCATATCTGTGTCCTAATTATTTGTATTTATAGTCTTTTTATGGTAAATATTGTTGATATCGCCTTCAAATTAATACTTTTCGCTGTGAGTACAAAAAAAGTCTGTCACACTCAAATGGTGATCCTTGAGAAGATTATCTCAGTATCATAGAAAACCTGATATTTCTAAGTATAGTTCTGACAACACCAACCATTATCAGGAAAAATTTGGATGTTTGAATTTAATTGAAGATTTGATTCCATAAAAAAACCGATTATTGACAAGCAGAAAATAAATTTGCTGATAAAAAGAGTTTAACAGATACTATTTAACCAGAAAGAATTTTGTTATTTGTGGTATTTAACAGCTTATTGCGCAAGTTAACATTTACTGTGGAATGGGATTTCTAAGATATAGTACCCCTGCCCCACGTTGATCAAAGGTGGCAGGAGCATTTTGAGAGATAAAATCTTATTTGTCGAGAAGATAAGTTTTAGTCGTTATGTTTTCTGGCTTTAAAAACTTCTTCCAGTTTATCACGGTATTGAGCTCCAAATTTTTCTTTAAGAACTTCCGCCATGTCATTAACTGTTTGTTCACTCTTCTTGAACATATCTTTAGGAAATCGCTCGGCGTCTTTTTCAAATTCTGCTTCAAACTCAGCCATTTCTTCATCACTAAAAGTTTTTCGGACCATCGGGTAAAAGACATGGTTTTCCCGATTCAGATGTTGTATTTGTAAATAATGAAAATAGCCAAGATTTTCTTCAAGATTTGCGGTAGCGATCTCTTCTTTATTAATGTATCCGGCAATAGATCTTTTAATGCTTTTTACTAATGAACGTCCTCTTTCATGTTGTTCCCTCAGCGACATTATTTGAGGATCCAAAGCCCCTGCCTTCTTTTGGGCCAATTTCATAAAAATGACATATTCTTCCTTAAAATGGTGATATTTATCCATAAAAGTTTTAGAAAAATCCACGGTTAATGTGAAGAATTTCTCAGGAACTTCCCCACCTTTTTGCATTAAATCCAAAACAACTTCAATATTGTCCAAATATCTTCTTACGAGACGATGTTCATTTTTTAGAGTATCTAACACGGACATTTTTTCTCCTTATATAATTTATGTAATCAAAATAAATTTCAAAAAATATTCCCCCAGATCAACAGATACAATACTTTTAGTTTTATCGAGTAAGGTAAACAGTAATTCTGTGTTAGTATTTATTATTTTATAAAGGACTATTTATGTCCAGTTATTTTTTTATAAACACTAAAAAATTTATTAAATCTATTCAATAGCCTTTATTATTAGCAGATTAAAATATTTTAAATTTTAAAAATGGGACTACTTATCAATTAATCAATTGTCAAAACAAATACACTCCAAATTAATCATTATACAAGATCATTATAGATTTTTAAGCATGATAAATATACCCTTCCTTTAAAACAATGAGACAGCATTAGCAACTTATAACTATTTAGTAAAACATAAATATTTTCAAATTTTTACTAAATTATATGTATTATTCAATACAATAGAACTCTGGACAAGTTTATTGGTGATGCTGTGATGGCTTTTTGGGGTGCGCCATTAAAAGATGTCAATAAGACCAACACTGCATTTGAGTTGTACCAATTCAAAAAATTTGAACAATCAGAAAAAATTTACCAATCTTGGCTGGAAGATAATCCAAAAGATTTCATTTCAAAACTTTTCATAGATCGTTGTCATAAGTATACTAAAAGTAAGCTATCAGAAAACTGGGATGGGTGTTTTACTTTTGACAAAAATAGTGGAGGGCAAAATGAAAAAATATCTAATGACACTGGTGATACTCATCTTTTGTTTCAATATTAATCTTTTAGCCGATACCCGGTATATTAAAAGCTTTCGGATTAAACCTACAAAAACAGCTGGTGGAAATGAAAAAATGGAACTTCTTAAAAGAGGCTTCCAGGTTGAAGTCCTTGATACAGTTAAGAACTGGAAAAAAATTGAATTCAACGGAAAAACCGGATGGGTGCATAAATTAGCGCTTTCCAAGAAAGTGCCTCGTCAGAGAATTTCGTTGCTGACAAAGAAAGTAAATATTTCATTAAAAGCCCGCAAACGTGCTTCTTCTTTTACCAGCGCCGCTGCTGCCAGAGGTCTGATGGATTCTGAGAAAAGTAATCTGGCCATCTTAGGAGCACCTAATTTTATGGCTCTATTCGAAATGATGGCACTAGCCGTTCAAATAGAAGCAGCAACCCTATATGTGAGCCTGGATGAATAAATCTCGTCAACAAATATTAATCGCAATTAGTTTGCTTTTAGCCAGTGTCGCAGTTTCATATGCTTCACTCGATTCTAAAACAGATGCACTTTCAAATCTGGGAAAACCTGATTATGTCACTTTAGCCGAAGTCGAGAATCAAATCGTTGATCCGGAAGAAGCAATCCTTTTCTTAAATGAGGCGGAAAATGAATAGAATTTTAATCCTTTTCATTGTGTCAGTCTTTGCTCTGAATGCCTGTAGTGGCTCAAAAAAGACCTTTCGTACACGGGCACATAAAACCGATCAACAATTTAATGATGATGACACCATCGCGGAAATCAGATTTGGGCGAAATCTGGCGGCACGTATCCTGGGTAAATATAGTCCCTGGAAGAATAAAAAAGCACTCCGTTACCTCAATTTAATCGGTAGCGGAGTGGTTGCTCAGATGGGAAGAACTGATTTGGAATTTTATTTCACTATTTTAGACACTGATGAGATTAATGCCTATGCCATCCCAGGTGGATATGTTTTTATCACTCGAGGTGCAATAGAATTGATGGAAAACGAAGCGCAATTAGTAGGCGCAATCGCTCACGAAATTGCTCATATTAATCAAAGACATATTGTGAAGAAAATGAATATCCGTGGAGCAGATAATGCTTTTTTAGCCAGTATTTCAGCAGCAGCCGGAGGAGGGGCTGTTTCCGGAGTAACAGCGCTTGACCGAAAACTGGCCCAGGCTATTGATGCACTGTTTGGAACGGGTTTGGATAAACAACTGGAAATTGACGCAGACCAGGAAGGAATACAAATGATCATGGCATTAGGTTATAATTGGAAGAGCTACAACGATTTTTTAGTTAAAATCGATAATCAATTATATCAAAATCGAAGAAAAATTATTTCAAAAACACATCCTCCCATTCAGGAACGTATAAAACGCTTGTATGCAATAGCAGAAGCAGAAGGAATGTTAGATTATATCGGGAAACTAAATAAAAAGAGATTCAATGACAATATCCGTAATTAGACGATGTTTGGTTTTATCTGCCTTCTGCCCTTATTTTATTTGCAATATTGTTCTGGCCGATATTTCTCACTATAAAGAGGTATTAGTTTCTGATCGAGCGACTAATATGGGCGGCGCATATGCTGCTGTTTCAGATGATGCGTCTGGTGCTTATTATAACCCTGCCGGTTTAGTATTTGGTGCGAATGATTCTATGACCAGCTTATCGAATACAACTAACTTTGTGGGCAACAAATATGACAACTCAGTTGGTAATGAAGCCGAGGAAGAAGAAGATTGGCGATATTTAATTAATTTTGCCGGATATATGAAACGGTTGGATGATTCAGTATATGGTATTTCTTACGCTATTGATGACTCAACTGGGGTTCAACAAGATCAGAAATTCGAAGACGGTACTGTTATCAATAAAGTTGGTGATGACAGAACTTATAAATATGGACTTTCCTGGGCACAGCAATTAGAAGAATATTTTTCATTCGGAACAACTGTATATATGTATCATAGGGAATATTACCTGCAAAAAAGCAGATTGTTTGATTCCGATGATATCAATGAAACATGGTCCTTTGAAAAGCAAGAAGGGTCAGAATTAGGTTTTAACCTGATTGGCGGGATAATGTGGCTACCGGAAGATGAGTTTTCAATTGGGATGGTTGTAAAAAAGACATTTTTTTTTCATGCTGAGCACCATTTTCAAACCCAATACAAAGCTGCCGGAGTATCAAATGTTGAACATAATACTGCCACTGACAAAAATTATCGTAAAATGCCTTTAACTGTAACATTGGGCATTGCCTGGTTCCCTTCTCCGAATACCTTAATCACTGGTGATGTCGATTACCATAAAATTGAGGATGAAGATAAGGTCAATGTTTTAAATATTTCAACAGGTGTTGAATACTATTTGACAGAGGAATATGTCGTTCGAGGTGGACTCTATACTAATTTTGATAATGACGTTATGCCTGATTCTACAACAACGAATACTGAAAAAATCGATATGTATGGAGTAACTTTGGGTTTTTCCATCTTTAATGGATCGTCAATGATTACAGCAGGGGGGGTGTTTTCTTTAGCTGAAGGAAAAGCACAGGTTGATCCAGACAATCCTAATAATATTCAAACAGCTCACAGGGAAGTTTATTCATACATGCTAGCAGTCAGTATTAATTTTGATTAAATTATCAAATAATTCCTGAGTTCCGTTGCAAAAAAAATATTTAAACCATTCTTTTTTAGCGATAATGCACCTATAATCGTTAATCGTAGCAGAATCAATGGCAAGTATTGAAATTACTATTTTTATCTGCAGTTATTTTATCTTTGAATCGTGGGTCATCGAATTTAACCAGTTCAGGAAGTTGACCAATTAAGCCGATTTGATCTTCTTTAATGACCAAACCCCCTAAAATTCCATCCATATCAACAATTGTTTCCAGAACCGGGTGAATATCATTAACAGATTTAATCTGATTACAAACATGTGTGGCAGCTGCATCAGCTAAAGCAGCATCCCGGGCTAAAACAGTAGCCAGATTACAGTTCCCAAAACTTTTTGAATGTCCCATTTTGCTAGAGGAAGAACATATTGCCACAGGGGTTTCTTCGGGTTGAATATAAAAAGCCACTTTGCCAGATAGCAGAGAATCTTTAGCATATATTCCAATAACAATTGGTTTTTTTACCTGAAGATAGATATCTCCACCATTTTCAACAATGGTTTCTTCTGCCCCTTTCTGGATGGCAACCCTAACCGCAAATTCAGCATTTATTCCAGCCACTGCAGCCATCGGACCAACACCAATTTGATCTGCTGCACTGATCATTCTGCTTACTATTTCCGGTGGGTTCTTTTTCGCTAAAATGGGTTTCAGGGCATCCATAAATTCAGGATGACGCCGAATATATTCAATTAATATCCGACGCTGTTGCTGTAATTCACCGATGACAATATTAGTTTTAGTGGAAGAAATTCTAAAATTGGCCCCTTCCAGAGCATAGTTTGAAAAATGCCGCATACCGCTATGCATTCAAAAACAGTGATGAACAGGAACCATAAGGGCAGTTTTTAATACAGTTTAGACATTCAATACATAAATCTTCCTGAAAATTAATTTCCATAGTCTTTCGATCTTTAATATAAAGTGCGTCTGTTGGACAATGCGTTACACAATTGCTGCATTGCACACAGGAATCTCTGTCCCACTGTAAACCTTTATTCGTTTCATTGATGGTAATATCCAAAGTTCTGACAAACTTCAAACCTTTTTGGATATCTTCCGGCTTACCCGTTATGTCAATCAGTAAATGTCCTTCTTCCTCGTGTGATATTTTGGCTCTTAAAATATTAACTGTTAAATGATAATATCTGATCAGGTCATTAACAACTGGTTTATCTGCTTCTGTTTTTGGAAAAACCAATAAAATTCGTTTTGTGATCATGCCCGTTCCCCCTTTACTTTTAATGGTTTCATCCCTTGAATCCTGGGAAGCAGGTGACCGGGTTGTGAAAGTAAAAAATCCCCTGCTTTGATTTCATCTTTTAAAATATTGGCAATTTTAAGTGCTTTGGCATATGAAGATAAGGATGCGGTTTCTACCGTTTTATCTTTAATTTTAACCTCACCCGATTTTAACTGCTCATAATTCAATCGACAGATGACTTTACCCGTTTTTTGCGGATAATCATAACTATAATCAATTACAGGAGCTTTGATGTCTTTATCCCTGACACAGGTTTGTTGTAAAACCGATTCATTTAAAATTGGAATTGGGATCCCGACACCAAGGGCTAAAGAAGTTCCATAGCCTCTAAAACTAACCCCTCTCACAAATTCTGGTACCATATCCTTCATATCACCTGTTAAAGCCAAAGTACCGGCACCTTCTGTCGGAATCTCTTTAACATTACGCTTGCAGGTCGGGCTATGTTGGGTACCTTCTGAATAAACATGTCCACGCGCTCCGGCAAGCCAAACACTGGTCCCTACGCCAATGGTTTTATATTGAGGATCATTTAAAAGCGGTGACAATTGCCCGGCGGAACAATAGGTCAGGTTTTTCATATTCGGTTTCAAATATCCGAGATAAGTATATATCGGTTTATCTGAGCAGTTAATCGCAACATTATAATTCTGATAACAATTTCGTGGATTTACCATTACCGCCTGATTTAAGTCTTCCATGCGAAACCAGGTTCTGATTTCACGGTTAGGGTAATCCTGAGTACCATAAGATAAGCCGAATAACTGACATTTTTCACCTGCCACCAGTTTTTCAATAACATGACCACCGCCAAACCTAAATTCACCGGGGAAATACATATTAGCAGGATCGTTATGTTTTAATTGAGTTGCCCCAATATATAAATCCACAGCAGCAATACCTGAATAGGCAAGTACATCATCAATCCAGGCTTCTGTCATTCTAATCTTGGGTTTGCTATGACCAAAATTCAAGAAACAACCTGAAGAACACATTGGGCCAAAGGTTGCCGTTGTCACCACGTCAACTTCTTTGGCCGCCTTTTCCAATCCTTTTTTGTCAACATAATCTATTATTTCATCAGCTGTTAAAACCACAGCCTTTTTAGATTCAATTTTTTTATTTATCTGATCGTAGGTTTTCATTTATTTTTTTGATTAGAATGTCAATAAAGAACATAAAATTGGTTGGTATAACAGCTATAAGCTTGCTCTTTTTAAATTAAAAAATCTACCGAAAAATAGTATCCTGGAAAATACTTTTTGAATTAATTAAATAGAATATTTTTTATTATATTCATAAATAATTCAATTATATATACTACTTTCTTATTTTTTTAATAGAATGTTTATTATTTTTAAAGGATTAAACTGAATTGCGATACTCTAGCCAGAATGAGAGATCTTATCAGCTGAGCAAAGATTTCTCTCCGTTCCTCGTCGAAATGATA